>ERZ835880.1024-NODE-1024-length-25290-cov-23.725857_pt1 | contig 25290 bp, 18 predicted proteins | sample MGYA00519944_ERZ835880 | MGnify/ENA primary metagenome ERZ835880 (study PRJEB31850, sample SAMEA3708787) | human gut metagenome | biome: human gut; feature: human-associated habitat; material: faeces | place: China | collected 2014 ... | reverse complement strand
TGCGGTTGGGTGAAACCGTCACCGGATTCCGACAGGACGGAGATTCCGTGCTGACGCTGCTGGAGGAAAGTGAGCCGCTGCGCTCCGACATGGTGCTGCTGGCCATCGGCGTCACGCCGGACACCCATCTGGCAAAAGAGGCCGGACTTGAGCTGGGCATCCGGGGCAGCATCGCTGTCAACGAGCGGATGGAAACCTCCGTGCCGGACATCTATGCTGTGGGCGATGCCGTAGAGGTCACCCATTTTGTAACCGGGCAGAAAGCGTTGATTTCGCTGGCGGGACCCGCCAACAAGCAGGGACGCATTGCCGCTGACAATATCTGCGGCGGCAACAGCCACTTTACCGGCTCTCAGGGTTCGTCTGTTCTGAAACTGTTTGGCTTGACAGCGGCCTCCACGGGTATCAATGAAAAGGCAGCGCAGGCAGCAGGAATCGCTTACGGCAAAGTCGTACTTTTCCCAGCATCCCACGCTGCCTATTATCCCGGCGCACAGTCAATGGCAATGAAGGTACTGTATGAAAAAGAAAGCCTGCGGTTGCTCGGTGCGCAGATTGTTGGCGGCGAGGGCGTGGACAAGCGTATTGATGTACTGGCAACGGCCATTCGCGCAAAAATGACAGCTTTGCAACTGACGGAGCTTGACCTTTCTTATGCGCCGCCCTATTCCTCTGCCAAGGATCCGGTCAATATGGCCGGTTTTATGATCGAGGATTTGGAGAGCGGGAAAGTGCAGCAGTTCCATTGGAATGATGTTGAGGACTTGCCCTGCGATGGCAGTGCGACGCTGCTGGACGTCCGCACGGAAGGCGAATATCGGCGTGGGCACTTGAATGGATTCCGCAATATTCCACTGGACGATCTGCGGGAGCACTTGGACGAGTTAGAGCGGGACAAGCCTGTCTATGTGAATTGCCAGACAGGGCTTCGCAGTTATCTGGCCTGCCGACTTTTGACGCAGTATGGTTTCAGCTGTTCCCATCTCTCCGGCGGATACAGTTTTTATCAGGTCGTAACACAAGAGCAGCAGACAGCGCGGAGCGCCTATCCCTGCGGAAAGGAGAAACTATGAGTGAAAATCTATTTGGCTTGACGGTTGCGGCAGATAAAGGCTTAGATGATCTGCAGTGCCAGCGCCTTTTAAGCGAAAATCGCAGGTATCAGGAAGTCATGCTGCAATACCGATGTGCGCTGAAAGCACTGGAAAGCAGGTTGGAAATTCTAAACGAAGAGTTTTCATTGCAGCATGATCGCAATCCGATAGAAAGTATGAAAAGTCGCTTGAAGTCGCCGTCCAGCATTATGAATAAGATGCAGAAGCGCGGACTTTCTCTGGATTTTCCGACCATGCAGGCAAATATCATGGATATTGCCGGTGTGCGGGTGATCTGCTCTTTCGAGGAGGATGTGTTCTTTTTGGCAAAGTGCTTAAAAGATCAGTCTGACATTGAAATCATCACGGAGAAAGATTATATTTCACACCCTAAGCCAAATGGCTATCGCAGTCTGCACCTGACGATCCGGCTGCCGGTATTCTTTGCGGAAAAAGAGATCCATGTGCCGGTGGAGATACAACTCCGTACAATCGCTATGGACTTCTGGGCAAGCCTTGAGCATACCATCCGCTATAAGAAAAATCTGCCGATAAATGCTGAAATCGAAACTGAACTGAAAGAGTGCGCCGATTCCAGCAGAGAATGGGACAGCAAAATGGAACATCTACTGCACATCTTAACATAATGCGTCGGATATAAAATGAAAAGCACGCACTTTGGTGCTTGCCTTGGACTTGCCAGGGATCGACTCATCCGCCTTGGATGGGCGACCCCTGCGAGCCCCAACCAATTTCTCCGCTTTCTGGTTTTCAGGCATAGTCTTTTCTGCTTTCGGCGGACTGCCACGGCACAGCTTTTTCGGCTTCTATAATTGTAAGGAACATGGCTTTTCGCTGAATGGAAAGCGAAGCTGACCCGGGCTGGGGCGGTCTGTATGAAAGCGATATTTTTTTTGAAATTATCTTGACAAAATTTATCAAGATTGATATGATGGTATTAACAAGCAAGCGAAAAGAGGATGTGGAGCATGATCATCACCAAAGAGACGGACTACGCGCTGCGCATTTTGCGGGTGCTGCTGGACGGGGAGAAGCATTCGGTGGCCGAGATGTCGGAAACGGAATTGATCCCCAATCAGTTTGCCTACCAGATTCTGCGCAAGCTCTCCGCCGGCAATTTGGTGCGGGTGAGCCGCGGCGCTCTCGGCGGCTGCGAGCTGTCCTGCGATCTGGACGCGACCTCCCTCTACGATCTCATGGGGGTCGTGGGGGAGCGGGGCATCCTGTGCGCCTGCATGGAGCCGGGATATGAATGCCGCTGGCAGGACAAGCATGGGCGGTGCGCCATCCACTGTCAGCTGGCGGCCTTGCAGCAAAAGCAGGACGAGGCGTTCCGTGCCGTGAGCCTGCGCAGGCTGCTGACCGGCGGATCCGATCCCCAAGATACAAGCAAGCTGTAAAATTTTAAAAGGAGGTACCCGTATGCTGTTTCAAACCACGTCGGCGCACGAAGAGCTGCGCGCGAAGATCCGGAGTTTTGCGGAGGAGGAGATCAAGCCCCTCGCATTTTTAATGGATCAGAACAATGAGTTTCCCGAGGAGGCTGTCAAGAAGCTGGGTAAGCTGGGCTGGATGGGCATTCCCTACCCCAAGGAGTACGGCGGTGCCGGTCTTGATGCCCTGAGCTACGCCATCGCGGTGGAGGAGCTGGCCCGTGTGGACGGCGGCACGGGCGTAATCCTCTCCGCCCACGTCTCCCTCGGCTCATGGCCCATTTTCGCCTATGGCACCGAGGAGCAGAAGAAGAAATATCTGGTTCCGCTGGCCAAGGGCGAGAAGATCGGCGCCTTCGGCCTTACGGAGACCAACGCCGGATCCGACGCCGGCGGCACGGAGACCACGGCGCTGGATAAGGGGGACTACTACCTCCTCAACGGCGGCAAGATCTTCATTACCAACGCCCCTAAGGCGGACACCTATGTGGTTTTCGCCGTCACCACGCCGGACATCGGCACCCGGGGCATCTCCGCTTTCATCGTGGAGAAGGGCTGGAAGGGCTTTGAGTTCGGCGACCACTATGACAAGATGGGTATTCGCTCCTCCTCCACGGCGGAGCTGATCTTCAACGACGTGAAGGTTCCCAAGGAAAACCTATTGGGCAAGGAGGGCGAGGGCTTCAAGATTGCCATGTCCACGCTGGACGGCGGACGCATCGGCATCGCCGCGCAGGCGCTGGGCATCGCCCAGGGCGCGTTTGAGCACGCGTTGAGCTATTCCAAGGAGCGCGTCCAGTTCGGCAAGCCCATCGCGGCCCAGCAGAGCATCGCCTTCAAGCTGGCGGATATGGCCACCAAGCTGCGCTGCGCCCGGTTCCTCATCTACTCCGCGGCGGAGCTGAAGGAGCAGCACGCGCCTTACGGCATGGAGTCCGCCATGGCGAAGATGTACGCCTCGGACATCGCGCTGGAGGTCACCAACGATGCCTTGCAGATCCACGGCGGCAGCGGCTACCTCAAGGGCATGGAGGTGGAACGGGCCTACCGCGACGCCAAGATCACCACCCTCTACGAGGGCACTAACGAGATCCAGCGGGTGGTCATCGCCTCTCATCTGTTGGGCAGGCTGGGCAAGAGCTCCGGCGGCGAGAGCCGTTCGGCGGCCAAGAAACCCGCGCCCATCACCGGCATTCGCAAAAAGACCATCTTCCGGGAGGGGGATGCTGCCCAGCAGGTGGCCGACCTTGTGGCGGCGCTGAAGAAGGATGGTCACGACTTCTCCGTGGGCATCCCTATGGATACGCCCATCCCGCAGGCGGAGCGGGTGGTCTCCGCGGGCAAGGGCATCGGGGAGAAAAAGAACATGAAACTGGTAGAGTCGCTGGCCAAGGCCGCCGGCGCGGCCATCGGTTCTTCCCGCCCTGTGGCGGAGACTCTCAAATATCTGCCGCTGAACCGCTATGTGGGTATGTCCGGTCAGAAGTTCACCGGCAATCTGTACATCGCCTGCGGCATCTCCGGCGCATCCCAGCACCTTAAGGGCATCAAGGACGCCTCCACCATCGTGGCCATCAATAAGAACGGTAACGCGCCTATCTTCAAGAACTGCGACTACGGCATCGTGGGCGATGTGGAGGAGATCCTGCCCCTGCTCACTGCCGCGCTGGATAGCGGCGAAAAGCTGCCCGCGCCGCCCATGGTAAAGATGAAGCGGCCCACGCCGCCGAAGCCCGCCCCCATCGGCGACCGCTACGTCTGCAGCGGCTGCGGCTACGAGTATGTGCCGGAGTTGGGCGACGAGGACGGCGAGATCGCGCCCGGTACGCTCTTTGAGCAGCTTCCCGCCGAGTGGGTGTGTCCCGAGTGCGCGGAGACGAAGGATCAATTTGTAAAGGCTTGAGGCCGTGAAGGAGGCAAGATAAGATGTATTGCGTGCGTAAAGTAACGAACGACCTCTACTGGGTGGGCGCCAACGACCATCGCCTGGCCCTGTTTGAAAACTGCTTTCCCATTCCCCGGGGCGTAAGCTACAACGCCTACTGCCTGCTGGATGAAAAGACGGTGCTCTTTGACACGGTGGACTGGTCTGCCTGCCGCCAGCTTTTGGAAAATCTGGCGTATGTGCTGGATGGCCGCGAGCTGGACTACCTGCTGGTCAACCATCTGGAGCCGGATCACGCCGCCTGCATCGAGGAGATCCTGCTGCGCCATCCCAAGGTGAAACTGATCTCCAACGAGAAGGCATTCATGCTCATGCGGCAGTTCGGCTTCCATGTGGACGGACATGAGTGCATCGAGGTGAAGGAGGGCGACACCTTCTCCTTCGGCAAGCACACCGTCACCTTTGTGGGCGCGCCTATGGTTCACTGGCCGGAGGCCATGGTGACCCTCGACGTCACCGACGGCGTCCTCTTTTCCGCCGACGCCTTCGGCACCTTCGGCGCGCTGGACGGCAAGCTGTTCGCCGACGAGGTGGACTTCGAGCGGGACTGGCTGGACGACGCCCGCCGCTACCTCACCAACATCGTGGGCAAGTACGGCCCCCACATCCAGCTCCTGCTGAAAAAGGCCGGCGGCGTTTTGGATCAGATCAAGTACATCTGCCCGCTCCACGGCCCCGTGTGGCGCAAGGATCTGGGCTGGTTCATCGAAAAGTACGACACATGGAGCCGCTATGCCCCTGAGACCCAGGGCGTGCTCATCGTCTACGCCTCTATGTACGGCAACACGGAGAACGCGGCGCAGGCGCTGGCGACGTCGCTCTGCGATAAGGGCATGAGCAAGGTGGCGATGTACGATGTGTCCTCCACTCATGTCTCCCAGCTGATCTCCGAGGCGTTTAAGTACAGTCACATTGTCCTGGCCTCTGTGACCTACAACCTCGGCATCTACCCCGCCATGCATGACTTCCTCATGGATATGAAGGCACTGAATCTGCAAAACCGCACCTTTGCCATCATTGAAAACGGCTCATGGGCGGTGAAGTCCGGTGACCTCATGCAGAAATTCGTCAACGATGAGCTTAAGAACATGACGGTGCTCAACGAGCGGCTCAGCCTCGCCTCGTCCATGGGCACGGACAAGCGCACTGAGCTGGAAGCACTGGCGGACGCCATTCTGGAATCTATGAAGTAACTGGCAGGGAAGCCAAAACCAAGACAACAGACAACAAACAGCCCCGCCGCGTCGGCTGCAGAAAAACCGGCTTTCAAAAACAGAGCGGGCAAGCGTGATACTGCGCTTGCCCGCTCTTTGCCCAAAAGGACATGAGAAGTGACCGGAGAAGATGAGAGGATCGAAATGGAGATCAGAAAACGAAACGGGGAGTCTGTTCCCTTTCAACAGGAGAAAATTTTCAACGCCATGAAAAAGGCGTTTGACGGACAGGGCAAGGAGATCGGGAGCAGAGAGATGGATGAGATCCTCGCCACCGTTCTCAACAATCTCTCCGTCACAGTGCCGCTCACCGTAGAACGTGTGCAGGACGAGGTGGAGCGAACGCTCATGGAGCGCGGACACTATGAGGTGGCCAAGGCGTACATCCTCTACCGCGAAAAGCGGTCTGCGCTGCGCCGTGTCCGGCATACCATCGCGCGGACGGTGGGGGATGACTCGCTTGACGAGGTGCTGCGCCGCATCCAGATGGATTTTACCGAGGAAGTCTACTCCCTCGCGGCGCTTCAAATGAAGTTTGAGAGTTTCTGTCGCCTGGGCATGACGGAGGATGAGCGGGCTGAGGCACTGACCAAGGCAGCGGTAGAGCTGACTACGGCAGAGGCACCCAAGTGGGAGTTCATCGCGGCGCGGCTTCTGAACCACTCCTTTCGCTGTCGCAACGCACAGGAATGGGAGGGGCGCGGCGTCGGCGACCTCTATGGCAGGCTTCGCTATCTGACGGATAAGGGACTCTACGGTGACTATATCCTTGCCCACTATACCCACGAGGAGATTGCCATGGCGGAGGACTTTCTCTGCCCGGAACGGGACGAGCTGTTCACCTACTCCGGCCTTGACCTGCTGCTCAAACGCTATGTGATCCAGTCACGCAGCCGCGTGCCGCTGGAAACACCGCAGGAGATGTTTTTGGGTATCGCGCTGCATCTTGCTATGAACGAAGGCTCTGACCGCATGGGGTGGGTAAAACGCTTTTACGATATGCTCAGCCGTATGGAGGTCACGATGGCGACACCTACCATGTCCAACGCACGAAAGCCCTACCATCAGCTTTCAAGCTGCTTTGTGGACACTGTGCCGGACAGTCTGGACGGCATCTACCGCTCGCTGGACAACTTCGCAAAGGTCTCTAAATTCGGCGGTGGAATGGGGATGTACTTCGGTAAGGTGCGCGCTGCAGGCAGCACCATCCGCGGCTTTCAAGGGGCGGCGGGCGGTGTTATCCGCTGGATCCGGCTGGTCAACGACACCGCCGTGGCGGTGGATCAGTTGGGGATGCGGCAGGGCGCTGTGGCGGTTTACTTAGACGCATGGCACCGGGATCTGCCGGAATTCCTTCAACTGCGCACCAACAACGGCGACGACCGCATGAAGGCACATGATGTGTTTCCCGCCGTGTGCTATCCGGATCTCTTCTGGCGACTGGCGGAGGAGAACATAGACGCGCCGTGGCATCTCATGTGTCCGCATGAGATCCTCACGGTCAAGGGCTACGCACTGGAGGATTACTGGGGTACAGAATGGGAGAAGCGGTATCTGGACTGCGTCAATGACCCGCGCATCGAAAAGCGCAGCGTCACCGTCAAGGACATCGTGCGGCTGGTGCTTCGCTCGGCAGTGGAGACCGGCACGCCCTTCGCTTTCAATCGCGACAGTGTAAATCATATGAACCCAAACGGCCACACGGGAATGATCTATTGCTCCAATCTCTGTACGGAGATCGCGCAGAACATGGCACCCATCGAGCACATCAGCACTGAGGTGCACACGGAGAACGGCGACACAATTGTGGTGACGGCCACACGCCCAGGCGAGTTTGTGGTCTGCAACCTGGCGAGTCTGTCTCTCGGTAATCTGCCGGTGGAGGACGAGGCCTATATGGAACGCACGGTGGAAACGGCCATCCGCGCACTGGATAATGTGATCGACCTCAACTTCTACCCGTTGGAATACGCGCGGCTTACCAATCAGAAGTACCGCAGCATCGGCCTGGGCGTCAGCGGCTACCACCACATGCTGGCAAAGCGCGGCATCCGCTGGGAGAGCGATGAGCACCTTGCCTTCACCGACGCAGTGTTCGAGCTCATCAACTACGCCGCCGTCAAGGCGGACACAGCACTGGCACGGGAAAAGGGTCGTTACGCGCTCTTTGAGGGCAGCGACTGGCAGACGGGCGCGTATTTTGAAAAGCGGGGTTATACCTCCGAAAAGTGGCGGGCGCTTGCGAAAACGGTGGCGGTGCAGGGAATGCGCAACGCCTATCTGCTGGCGGTCGCACCGACCTCCAGCACATCTATCCTCTCCGGCACGTCGGCGGGCATAGATCCAATTATGAAGAAATTCTTTTTAGAGGAAAAAAAGGGCAGCATGCTGCCCCGCGTTGCTCCGGAGCTTTCTATGGATACATGGTGGTACTATAAGGCGGCGCATCTGATCGACCAAAGCTGGTCGGTACGCGCCGCGGGCCTTCGCCAGAGACATATTGACCAGGCGCAGAGCATGAATCTCTATATCACCAACGACTATTCCATGCGTCAGGTGCTCAGACTGTATTTGGAGGCGTGGAGGGCCGGCGTCAAGACCATTTACTATGTCCGCAGCAAGGCCCTTGAGGTCGAGGCCTGCGAAAGCTGCTCGTCATAAGGAGGATAGCATGACGGAACTGAAGAAAAAGCCCCTCTTTAACCCGGAGGGCGACCCTGATGTGCGCCTGCGGCGCATGATCGGCGGCAATACCACCAACCTCAACGACTTCAACAATATGAAGTACGCTTGGGTCAGCGACTGGTACCGGCAGGCCATGAACAACTTTTGGATCCCTGAGGAGATCAATCTCTCGCAGGATGTGAAGGACTATCCCCGCCTGCTGTCAGCCGAGCGCAGCGCCTACGATAAAATTCTGAGTTTTCTTGTCTTTTTGGATTCCATTCAGACAGCGAACCTGCCTAATATCGGCGCCTACATTACCGCCAACGAGGTCAATCTCTGCCTGTCCATTCAGGCGTTTCAGGAGTGTGTCCACTCACAGAGCTACAGCTATATGCTCGACACCATCTGTTCCCCCGTGGAGCGCAATGACATCCTCTACCAATGGAAAACGGACGAGCATCTGCTGCGCCGCAACACCTTCATTGGGGACTGCTACAACGAGTTTCAGGAGCGGAAGGACGCTCCCACGCTGCTGCGCGTGATGATGGCAAACTATATTTTGGAGGGCATCTATTTTTACAGCGGCTTTATGTTCTTCTACAATCTCTCCCGAAACGGGAAGATGCCCGGCTCGGCGCAGGAGATTCGCTACATAAACCGCGATGAGAACACGCACTTGTGGCTGTTCCGCAATATCATCACGGAGCTGCAAAAGGAGCAGCCGGAGTTGTTCACCGCCGAGAGCGTACAAGCGCTGCGCGAGATGATGCGTGAGGGCGTGGAGCAGGAGATCGCATGGGGGCATTATGTGATCGGCGACGACATCCCGGGGCTGAACCGGCAGATGATCAGCGATTACATCCGCTATCTCGGCAACCTCCGCTGGACGAGCCTTGGCTATCCCGCATTGTATCCAGGCTTTGAGAGCGAACCGGAGAGCATGGAATGGGTCAGCCAGTACGCCGACGCCAACATGGTCAAGACCGATTTCTTTGAGGCACGCAGTACCGCCTACGCCAAGAGCACCGCACTGATAGACGATTTATAAGAAAACCAAAGACATCAGAATAGGAGATACTACTATGAATTACAGCGCTATGATTCAAAATCGCAGATCCGTTCACGCATTCCGCGAAAAGGAAGTTCCGAGCGAGGCTATCGGCCAGCTCCGATCCTACTATGAAAAGACCTGCCCCCGTCTTGTCCCGGAGATTGCAACGGAGTTGATCGTCTTGGACAAGGATGCACAGCCGGCGCTGGAGAGCTCAGCGGGCTATAATCAATTTCTCATCGGAGCACCGCACTACCTGCTCCTTATGTCTGCCCCGCATTCCTATGCGGCCATCAACGCCGGCTACATGATGGAAGATCTCGTCCTCAAGCTGACTGAGTTGGACATTGACACCTGCTGGATGACCTTCACCGACAGCGACAAAATCAAAAAGGCACTGTCTCTCACCACCACGTTAGAGGTGGCGGCAATCGTTGCCTTTGGCTACGGGGAAAAGACCGCAAAAAAGCTGCGGCTGAATATCCTAAGTATGTCTCAGATCGATGTGCGGGCCGAGCAGCAGTACTACGCGCCCAAAAAGGGCGTGCATGATTTGGTTCACATGGGGAGCTGGAGCAACAAGTCTGGGCTTGACGAGATGATGGACTTCTACGACGATATGCTCTGGCAGTCCTTCTACGCCGCTTCGCTCTCCCCCAGCTATCTCAACCGTCAGCCCTATGGCTTCCTTGTGCAGGATCACAGCATCTATTTGGTGCAGCAGGAGGATGCCTACACCGATAATTTGGATGCCGCATTGGATCTCGGTATTGTCATGCTCCACTTCTCCGCCGTCGCCTCCCAGTGGGCGGGGCAGGTACGCTGGGAACTTTCACCTGCTGCGCCCGACGGCCTGCCGGAAGGACTTCGCTCCGCTGCGGTGTACCACATGTAACGACTCTGGGGGAAGCAAGGCAACGGTAAAATGCGCGACCGTCGATCCGCGGTTGAGCGTATGTTCCATTAGAAAAGAAGAACCTATCAGTCAGAGTCTGAGTAAGGAAAATAGGAGGTATTTTTTATATGGCTATCCAAACGGTAACAGATGCCATCCGCTATGTAGGGGTGGATGATAACACATTGGCACTCTTTGAAAACCAGTACCCCGTCCAGCCTATGGGAGTGAGCTACAACTCCTATGTCATTCTGGATGAGAAGATCGCCGTGATGGACAGCGTGGACGCACGGGCGGCGGAAGAATGGCTTTCCAATGTGGCGCGGGTGTTGGAGGGGCGCAGCCCCGACTATCTTGTGGTCACACACATGGAGCCGGATCATTCCGGCAGCCTCATGCGGCTGGCACAAAAGTACCCGGAGATGAAGATCGTGGGAAACGCGAAAACATTTACCCTGATCAAGCAGTTCTTCGGCACAGGTGCATTGTCGGAAGACCGTATGCTGGAGGTTGGCGAAAGAGATACGCTTTCCTTGGGTTTGCACCGGCTGCGCTTTCTGCTGGCGCCGATGGTACACTGGCCGGAGGTGATGGCAGCGTATGAAGAGGAGGAAAAGATCCTGTTCTCGGCGGATGCCTTCGGCCGCTTCGGTTCACTGGAACGGACTGCCCGTGCCCCCTGGGCGCCGCAGGCCCGGCGGTATTATTACAACATCGTCGGAAAGTATGGCGCACAGGTGCAGGCGCTGCTGAAAAAAATCTCCGCGCTGGAGATCAAAACGATCTGCCCGCTCCATGGCCCCATGCTCACAGAAGACTTGGGAGAGTATCTGCGGCTCTATGATCTCTGGTCACAATGGAAACCGGAAGAACCGGAGGGCATCCTGATCGCTCACGCATCCATCCATGGAAATACCGCATATGCATCGGAGGCCCTCAAGAGCAAGCTGGAGGGAAAAGGTGCGCAAGTCACCATGTGCGATCTGACGGCAACAGACCTTTCCTATGCCGTGACCAGCGCATTCTACTGTGGGAAACTGGTGTTGGCCTGCTCCACTTATGACGGAGGACTGTTCCCGCCCATGAAGGCCTTTTTGGATCATTTACAGACAAAGGGATTCCGAAACCGCCGGATCGGCCTCATGGAAAACGGCTCATGGGCCCCTGCTGCCGCGCGGCTGATGCGCGCCGAGCTGGAAAAGATGAAGGAACTCCGACTGTGTGAAACGGAGGTATCGCTGCGCGGCGCACTGAACCAAACCAGCGAAGCGCAGATGGACGCTCTGGTGGCGGAGCTCTGCGCGGAGTAGGCGGCGAGTCTGGCTTCGTCTGTCCGCCCGATGCCTCAAAAGCAAAACATCGTCGCTGATTTATTTAGACAACAATATGGCGTTGAGTGATGCCGAAGCTTTGAAAATGGATCGAAGCGCAGCCGCAGAGAACATCTGCGGCTGCGCTTTTTGCATTTTGACCACGGTGCAAACGGATGGCTTTGACCGTTGCCCTCGGTTTCTAAGGAGACACGAAGTGTGCTACATGGAAGCACACTTCGTGATGGGATAAGATTTTTGCAGAAGATGCAGAAATCTGTCGAAACGGAGGTCTTGGCACATGAATCCATATAAAGAAATACTCCGAAAATTCTTCTCGGAATATGTCAGCGCTTTAAGGAAGCGCAGGGGACTGACACAGGAGCAGATGGCGGAAAAGCTTCGCATCACTGGACGGGCATACAGCGATTTGGAGCGGGGCATATACTGCTTTTCCGCTGTTGCGCTGGTGTTCCTGCTGCTCATGCTGGAGGAGGGGGAGATAAAGGAGCTTTTATCTCCCCTGCGGGATGAGATCGAAAAAGTTGAGGACAGAGAGGTGGCGTAGTGATCCATGGAAATGGGGGGCATATACGGGCTTTTGCGCTATCTTGGCCTATCTGCGGAAAGCACTCGGTTTTTTTACGTTTCGTATGCGGTCTATCTGACGACCCGGCAGCCAGCCCGGACGCCGTTTGCCGAATGGTGGCTGTACCCGGCAGTTGCCGGACACTATCACACCTGCATTTTCAACGTGAAACACAGCGCCTGCGTTGCAGTAGACCGGGTATGGGAAACGAAAAGAGAAGCGCTGAGATCCATTACGAAGTATCCCTTGAAGCGGGAGCCTCTTCCTTCGGAGTTTATTGCCATTCTTGCCGCCTACATCAAGAACGGAGATGCAGCGTGAACCTTTTGCAGTACCATGTGCTTAGGGATGCAAGAAATAATCGGCACACAGGGTAAGGCTGAAAGCGAAACGTCATCATGGGGAAAATGGGCTCTGCCCTTGTGAATTATTTATGGAGTACGAAGGTATGGGACGGACGAATGTCGGGAAAGGCTATACACAGATGCTCCTGCGGGAAAAGCGAGATGTCAAAGTCATGGCGAAAGAGGTCTGCACGAATGCGCCATCTGCGCCCGTTACAGCGACTGCGCCGCACCGATGGTTGAAGACCATTGAGAACAAATTCGCGGATGCGTTAAGAATCCCTTCGCTATGTCGCTGCCCTCAATGCGGTGGCAATGATAGAAGATCTCTGCGATGTGTGTGATGACAAGTACGGCCGAGGGCAGATATCCTGCTTCGTCATTACGAAATTAACAGCATGCCAGTTGTGAAGGCTTCTCCGTAAACTGCGCGCTCTTAACAAAGATATTATGCGCTAAGAGGTATCCTAAGCAGCATGAAGAGTTTTGCAGACGAAGAAAGGAAGATCAAAATAGATGAAATTGAACCAGCGGACAGCAGCACTTGCGTTATGCACGCTTCTTGGAGTCTCTGTACTTGCAGGCTGTGGAAGAAGTGGAGATTTTTCTGAACTGCAGCCGGCAGTAAATAAAATCGAGTACACAAACCTGAACGACAGCGGATCAAGGGAACTTTTGAAGGAGCTGCTCTCCGACACAGGCGTGTCGGACAGGCGTATTCAGAGCTTTTTCCGCCGTGTGGACCGCTTTAATGACAGCGTGAAGCAGGAATGGCTTACGGATGGCTTTGAGGAAGCGGAGCTGCTGTATACGAAATATGACCCTTACGCGATGCAGGACGAATGGACGGCGAAGAACGGGACGTTTCCGGGCTATAACTGCCGGATCACCGCCATGAGCCTGTTTGGGGACTTCCTCTCCGTGAGCGCAGACTCTCAAATCAATGCCGGTGAAGATGTGCTGTTTGTGGACGAGGAAGCGCTGAAAACAGATCCCGATGCGCTGGGCGGAAGCAGCCTTGCAGATTTCCGCGCACTGTATTCCTCCATGAAGGCGGAGGATACCACGGAGATCAAGCGTCATGTACAAACCGTACAAGAGGAATGGGCTTCCCGCGGCGTTACCTTTCGGGAGAATGAAAGAATCCGCCTCATCACGGTATTCTTCCACGATAAGCCGACCGAGGAGGAATCCCTGCTGTTTGTCGGGCATGTTGGCGTACTTTTGACGGCGGAGGACGGGACGCTGTACTTTGTAGAAAAGGTTGCCTTTCAGGAGCCGTACCGGCTGCTGCGCTTTGCGGACCGAACGGCACTGAGCGATTACCTTATGGGGAAATATGACACCTCATGGGGACAGGATACGGCGAGCCCCTTTATCATGGAGAACGACGAGCTCATGGACGGCTGGCGCCCAAATACTGAAGGAGGGGCATTCACCGACCATGTACTAAGCGGCGGCGATGAGGAATACTGCAAGAGCTCCCGTAAACACCAGCCTGAAGTCTGATGGGTTGCTTTGCGACTACGGCGGTGTCTGTTGAAAAAAACTGTCCTGGGTTCAAAACTCAAAATTGTTCACTTGAAAGATTATGGAGGAGTGCCGGAGATGGTAATCCTCCTTGCTTTTTTGTACAGAGGGAACGGGTGAGAAGCAAAGAAAATGAGAAACTACTTTCTTATGCAGCTAACAGACTTATGTCGTTTTGTTGGGCAAACTGCCACAATGCAGCCGCAATAATTGGCTATTTTCACAAAGAAAATCGGCAATATCGAGGGAGGCAGGCGATTTTAAGGACGGAAAGCAGTTTCACAGAAAACGATTTACAGCATTTTTGGCGTGAATTATAATAAAAATGCCCTATAGTGATATTGGGACAAAAAATATGGAGGAAAGTAAGATGAAAAAGGTATTGGCCATTCTTTTTGCTGTTTCTTTGTGCATTTCCTCGCTTTATACGGTTGCCTTTGCGGAAGAAGAGATGAGCAACGAGATGATTCCTGTTTGCGTATCCGTACCTGAAGGCTGGGACGCTCCCTGCTGTTGGGCCTGGGCGGATGATGGCACAAACGCTTTTGAGGCATGGCCTGGCGAGCAGCTTGAGCCTTTGGATGATGGGTGGTATTACACTTATGTTCCACGCTTTGTGCAGAACATCATTGTCAATGCCAGTGATGCCTCTGTCCAGACGGAAGGCATTGCGGTAGAGGCCGGCAAAGCCGTTTGGATCACGGTTGCCGATGACGCGACCGCTTCTGTAAGCTATGAAGCGCAGAGTATGGCAGAGATCCCCGAGTATGTGGAAAAGTTTACAGTACATGCTTATGTGCCGCTGACGTGGAAAAGCGTAAATCTTTGGGCATGGTCCGCCCCCGATGGTACCAATGCATTTGCGGCGTGGCCCGGTCAGGCTATGGATGAGGGTGAAGACGGCTGGTTCACCGCCAAAGCCCCTACATGGGTGAATTCTGTCATCGTTAACGGCAACGAGGGCACTGTTCAGACAGCCGATATCAGCATTGAGGGCAAGGAGCTCTGGATTACCGTTTATGAGGATCTGAGCTATGAGCTCTCCGACACAGATCCGAACAAAACGGCTGAAAATATTACCGTCCGCGTTCAGGTTCCCTCCGACTGGTCTGCTCCGTGCTGCTGGGCATGGTCTGCGCCGGACGGCACAAATGTATTTTCTTCGTGGCCCGGTGAGGCTCTGACAATGGATGGTGACTGGTATACCATCGAGGTTCCCGGTTGGATTAACTCCGTAATCATTAACGCCAATGAAGGCTCTGTCCAGACCGCTGATCTGTCTGTTGAAGTCGGAAAGGATGTATGGATTGTTGTGTCTGATGCGGAAAATGCAACCGTCAGCTACGAGGAACCTGCCGGCAGCAAAATCGTTGCCGCTGAAAAGGACAATACCGTTCTGATTGTTTGCGTTGCTTTGGCTGTTGCTGCTGCGGCAGCGGTTGCGGTCGTTGTTGTGGTAAAGAAGAAAAAAGCAAAGTAACGGTTGATAACAATAGTGCGGGTATGCGTTTTTGCATCCCCGCACTATGTATTAGAAAGGGGATATTATGAAACGTTTTCTCGCCTTGACGCTGGTGCTGCTGATAGTAATGACCATGGCGGCGTGCGGCGGATCTGGCGGCAAAGCTGCCGATCCGAATACTCTTGTTGTGTGGCACGACAAGGAGGCCGCAGTCATTGAAGCCTTACAGGCTTATCTGGATAAGGCACTGCCTGATATCACGGTACGGTTTGAAAAGAAAACCAGCCTGACAGACTCGCTGAAGCTGGTAGGCAATGATCCTTCCTCCGCTCCCGATCTGTTTGTATTTGCCCATGACAAAATAGGCGTTTTTGCCGAAATGGGAATACTTACGCCTGTTACAGAGCTGATCTCACAAAGTGAACTGTCCGGTTATCTCCCCATGACGCTGGAGGCTGCGACCTACAACGGCAGCTTGTACCAGCTTCCTCTGTATTTTGAAACGCTGCTGTTTATGTATAATCGACGCTATATGCAGGATGAAGAGGTGCCGACCACCACAGAAGAATTGCTGGCGTATATGAAAGAAAACACCGGGCGCGGTCGCTACGGCTTTGTGGAGCAGCACAGCACCGCCTATTACAGCGCTGCATGGATTCACGGCTTTGGCGGCAGCATTATCGATGCAGACGGCACACCGTTCCCCGATCAGCAGGCAGTCAAGGACGCGTTGGAGTATCATTTGAAATTTGTAGATCTGATGCCTGGGGAAACGGAGTATTCTACGGTGAATACCCTGTTTTTGGAGGGGAAAGCGGACGCAACAATCGGCGGTCCGTGGATGGTTCCCTCTGCCCGTGAAGCGAATATAGACCTCGGCATTGCTTCGATGCCTACCGTAGATAAAACAGGCAGGGCTCTTGCTCCCTACTCCGGCGTGCAGGGGATTCATGTGCTGACCTTCGCGGCACAGAACAAAACGGACGCCGTCCAAAAGCTGCTGCATGCATTGCTGGATCCGGAAGTGGGTGTTGTGCTGGCGCAGGCAAGCGGCTGTGCTCCGGCAAACAGCGCATGCTATGATGACAGCCGTGTATGTGATGATACACTGGTGCAGGCAATGCGCACTACCGCCGAAATTGCCGTTCCCATGCCCAATATCCCCGAAATGGATGTTATGTGGACAGTAGTCGGTAATTTGCTGACAGATGTAAACCTCTCCAAATCGGGGATAGACAAAGCCTTTGCTGCCGCATTGACGCAAGCGAACAGCTTGATTGACGCCATGCATTGAGGAACTTTCTATGAAACGTAAGCTACAAAAGGAGTGGCTCCGCTCCTATTTATGGTCCGGACCGTCCCTCCTGCTGATTGCTTTGGTAGTAGTCTTTCCCATCCTCTATACGTTCTATATCTCTCTGACCAACATGAACGTGTATCATTGGTTTGACTTTACCATTATCGGCTTGGAGAATTATATCCGTGCGCTGTTCGTTTTTGATTCCGGGTTTTTATCGGCGCTTCTCGTAACCGTTTTGTGGACGGTGGTCAATATGGTGTTGCAGCTGGTGATCGCCTTTGTGCTGGCAAGCCTGTTGAATGTACAGAAGCTGCGGTTTCGGAAGCTGTATAAGACGCTGCTGATGTTTCCGTGGGCCATGCCCGGCTATGTCTCCATTCTTCTTTGGAAAACCGGAATGTTCAACACACAGTTCGGCTTGCTGAACCAGTGGATGGAAAAGCTGGGGCTGGAGACTATGCGGTGGCTATCCTCGGATGTGTCGGCGTTTATCTGCTGCACGGCTGTCAATCTTTGGCTGGCGCTGCCGTTTATGATTATGATTATGGATGGCGCTATGCAGAGCATAGACAAAAGTTACTTTGAAAGCGCTTTGCTTGATGGTGCCGGATGGGTGCAGCGCACCCGTTATATTACGGTTCCAGCCATTCGTCCCATCATTGCGCCGGCTGTTATTATCACCATCTTCACAACCTTCAAGCAGTTCGATGTGATCTATCTTCTGACACAGCAGGCTGGAGCCAAAACCGGCGCACATGTGCATACTATTTTGACCTATGCCTACGAAAATGCATTCATCAGCAATAACTATGGATACAGCTCTGCCATATCCATCATTATCTTTGCGTTGCTGATTGCATTCTCCGCCCGGTATCGGCTGCAAGAGGAGGGTTCCAGATGAGCCGCAAACAAAAAGAACGCGTTCGCCTTACGGCACTGAATATTTTCTTTATTGTCCTGTGTTTTATTACACTGATTCCTATTCTCTATTCGCTTAGTGTTTCCCTCAACGGACAAAACACATTGCTGAGTTCGGATTTTTCCTTTATCCCCAAGAACTTCTCACTGGAAAACTACCGCCGTGTCCTTTTTGGTGAAGATATTCTCACATGGCTTGGCAACAGCGTTTATCTGGCGGTCGTTACTGTATCCCTGTCACTCTGTGTAGCAATTCCGGCTGCCTACTGTTTTTCACGGCGGCGGTTTCCCGGTCGCAGACCGATTTTGAAGTGCCTTGTGCTGCTCAATTCGTTTCCGGCTGTCCTGTCGATGTTTGCCGTATACCGCCTGCTCCGCCCGATGGGACTTATCAATCACCGAACCGGCCTTATCCTGATCTATACCGGGACCATGGCGGTCTTCAGCCTTTGGAATATCAAGGGCTATTTTGACACGGTACCCGTGGAAATCGAAGAAGCTGCCCGGATGGACGGTGCGAATCCTCTTCAGGTGGTCACGCGAATTGTTTTGCCTTTGGCGAAGCCCAGTATCGTTGTCACAGCTCTGATGGTCCTGATTTATGTGTGGAACGAGTATATCTATGCTACAACCTTTATGACCGGCGAGGAGAACTACACACTGGCTGCCGGACTGTATGCGTTGCAAGCAACGGAAATGAGCGGCAGCTGGCCGGTTTTTGCCGCCGCGTCCATTACAGTATCAATTCCGGTGCTGATCATCTTCTTCCTATGCCAGAAGCACATGACTTCCGGCTTAACGGCCGGCGGAGTGAAAGGATAAGCATGAAAAAAGAAGCTGTTTTACACATCCCCATGTCGCAGTACGCACATGGACTTGACGAAAAGCACATCGTTTTTCGCCTGCGCTGCGCCAAAGGCGATTTGAAGAGCTGCACGCTCTACTATGGCGATACCGCCTGCCGTGTTACTCCCATCGTTTTTACTCCTGTCGCCATGAAGGTGGCAGCGAGCGATTTGTATCATGATTACTGGCAGGTAGTGTTGGATAGTCCCTATAAGCGACTGTATTATTACTTCCATCTGAATGACGGTACCGAGCGGGTCCTGTATTACGGCGATGTATTTACCGATCATCTGGTGGATGACCGTTCGCAGTATTTCAAGCTGCCGTTCAACCACCGGGCAGACATTGCGGTTGTGCCTGACTGGGTCAATGACGCTGTGGTGTACAATATTTTCCCCGACAGCTTTGCCTCAGGGGTCAAACGCATTTCCATTCAGGATCGAGCCATTGACTATCATGGTCAGCCCGTACGCAGCAAATTGGGCGGCACATTGTGGGGTATTGCCGACAATGTTGACTATCTGGAAGAGCTGGGCGTGAACTGCGTATACCTGAATCCCATCTTTGTGGCAGGAGAGTACCACAAATACGATCTTTTGGATTATTTTCACGTTGACCCGTGCTTTGGCGGCGACGAGGCACTGCATCATCTGGTACGTGTGCTTCATGCACGGGGAATCCGCATTTTGATCGACGGCGTGTTCAATCATTGCGGCTGGCATTTTTTCGCCTTTGAAGATGTGGTGGAAAAAGGAGAGGCATCCTCTTACAGAGACTGGTTCTACGGTTTGAAATTCCCCGTGGTGTGTCCGGACGATCCGGAGGATTATCCGGAATACGAATGCTTCGCCTATGAGCGGATGATGCCAAAGCTGGATACAGCGAACCCTGCTGTGCGAGAGTACTTTTGCGAGGTAGGACGCTATTGGGTGAAGAATTTCCACATCGACGGCTGGCGGCTGGATGTTGCCAGTGAAGTGGACGATGGCTTCTGGCGGGCATTCAGAAAAGCGGTGAAGGAGATTGACCCGAATGTGCTGCTCATCGGCGAAGTATGGGAAAGCGCAGGGCACTGGCTCCAGGGCGACATGTTTGACTCCACCATGAATTACGATTTCCGAAAGCACTGCAATCTGTTTTTTGCGGAGCAATCCATTGATGCATCGGATTTTGCGGGACGTATCACGGATATGCTCATGCGCTATCGGATGCAGATGACTCCGGCGCAGATGAATCTGCTGGACAGCCATGATGTGAGCCGGTTTCTGTCTTTGTGCGGCGGAGACATGAGGCGGTATCGATTGACCATTCTTTTTATGATGACTTTTGTCGGAATGCCCACGGTTTTCTATGGTGATGAACTAGGTGTTCAAGGTCTTTCAGAAGAAGAATACCGTTGTCCGATGCCGTGGGATAACGAAAATTCGACTCTGTGTACTTTTTTCAAGGAAGCCATCGCCATGCGCAAAAAACTGGAACCGCTTCGCTGTGGCGATTTCCGCGTGGTATCTGCAGAGCGCGGAAGCGGACTAATCATCTACGCAAGGGAATACTGCAATCAGCGTGTTACCATCTGTATCAATCGCGGAGGCAAAGCCGTTGATTTGGACGAGGAATACGGTAAACTGCATTGGAGCGAAGGACTTGACCACAGGAAACTCTACGATCATGGCTTTGCAGTATTTGTTGACGGTCAATGCTGAATAAATTATACTTAAAATAGTTGTATGATTATTCTGCATGGAGGGCTGTGTCATGGGTATTACGATTAAGGATGTTGCGGCAGCGGCCGGCACCTCTGTTTCTACCGTGTCCAAAGTGATCAATGGGCACTACAGTATTTCAGAGGAAACAGCGGCGCGGGTGCGCAGGGTTATGCAGGAACTCAACTATTATCCAAACGCCAGCGCACAGAGTTTTGCAAGAGGCACGACCAAAACGATTGCGGTTTTAGCAAATTTAGCTCCGAACACAGCCTTTCAGAATCCACATATGTTTGAGATTATTGCGGGTTTAGAGGAGTCTTTGAGTGCCAGAGGGTATCGGCTTCAGCTTCGCGGAGTAGACCCGGCAACTGCATACGAAGTAGCCAAGGAAGTGATTTATCGGCAAAGTGCCGACGCACTAGCCATCCACGTTTCCGTAATAGCATACCCCTTGTCCGGATTGCTTACAAAATCGCACTTTCCTCACATCGTGTTGGGCGCGCCGAGTTTTGAAAGCCAGGTGTGTTGGATTGACAACAACAATGTGTACTCCGGAACCGTCGCAGCGGCTTATCTTCTTTCACGGGGATACCGGAAAATTGCATTTATCGGCGGACAGTATTACGACTTTGGGTCGCTGCATCGACTGCAAGGTGTAAAGCAGGAACTCGAAAATGCCGGCCTGCAATTGGAAGATCAGTATATCTGGTTGGGAGAATCTACCCGAGCAGACAGCTTCCTTATGACGATGAAGCTCCTGGATCATAAAATTCTGCCGGACGCCATTATCTGCGCCAACAACTATATTGCCATGGGGTGTGTTGACGCTCTTTGCAGGAAAAACATAAGAATTCCGCAGGATATCGGCATTGTTGCGTTTGATGACTACCCGCTCTCTCAAGTAATAGAACCTCAGCTCACCATTGTGGATATCAATGTAAGGGACTTAGGCAGGCAAGCTGGTAAGTTGATAATAGACATAATCAAGCATCCCAATAAGCAAATTCAGACGTATGTAACGACTTCAAACATTGTGGAGAGAAAGTCAACCAGACGTACAAAGCAAACTTAAAACGATGAAAGGAAGGGAGCCAGGAGCCGTAGAGCATAAGATTTAGGGTCTTTACACGAGATATTAAGGCCATTTGATGCAGAAGGAGGAAATATGGCATGAAGCGTGCTAGAGGAGTTTTAGTGTTCGTGCTGGTAATAGTTTTGTTGCTATCCATACCTGGCGCGACTGTATTTGCTCAAGAAACTGTCAATGACCTTGGTCCAGTTTCGTCCAAAGATGTCATCTATCAGATTATTACTGACCGCTTCTATGATGGCGACAGTACAAATAATATTCCGGTTGGTTTTAGTTCCAACTTATATGACGGAACTGGGGCAGACTTGAAACTATATCAAGGTGGGGATTGGGATGGCATTGTTCAGAAAATTCCTTATCTGAAAGGGATGGGCGTAACCGCTGTTTGGATTTCCGCGCCCTATGAAAATCGAGATACAGCGATAATTGATTATCAAAATGACGGGAGTTACGACACTTGGACCAGCTTTCATGGATATCACGTACGTAATTATTTTGCAACAAACAAGCATTTTGGTACTCTTAATGAGTTCAAGGATTTGCGGGATGCTCTTCATGAAAACGGCATTAAATTGGTAATCGATTTTGTTACCAATCATACAAGCCGTGAAATGAACCCAACAAACAACAATGCTCCAGAAGATGGAAAACTGTATGAGCCAGACCGCAAGGAAAATGGAGAATTTGCTTTTGATGCAAATGGAGAACCATATGACTACAACAATGACGGACTGATTGAAAACTTGATCGCTGATCCCAACAACAATATAAATGGCTGGTTCCATGGTCTTGGGGACAGAGGCAATGACTCTAGCCGATTTGGATACCGGCATAAGGATTTAGGTTCGCTTGCGGACTTCTCGCAGCAACATAGTGATGTTGTTGCATATTTGGAAGCCGCCATGCTGTTTTGGAGTGATTTGGGCGTAAATGGTATTCGCCATGATGCTACTCTTCATATGGATCCGTCTTTTGTAAAAGGCCTAAAAGATGTTGTGGATTCCAGAAAAACCGTTACTCACTTTGGGGAATTCTTTATTGGCAGACCAGATCCCAAATATGATGAATACGTTTATTTTCCCAAACAAACTGGTGTAAACAACCTTGATTTTGAGTTCTACCGAGCAGCAAGCACAACATTTGGCTCATTCTCTACTCCTATGAGCAACTTTGCCAATATGTTGGTATATACTCAGGAGGATTACGACCATCCTAATCAGACTGTAACCTTCCTAGATAATCACGATGTTACCCGCTTTGGATATACCCAAAGGAGTCAGAAAGTCTACAATGCGGCGCTTGCAGTTCTGCTGACATCAAGGGGCATTCCAACAATCTACTACGGAACGGAACAGTATGTTATACCCAGTGATGCAAGTGATGTTGCAGGAAGAGTATACATGCCCACCGAATGTGGCTTTAGTACAACAACAACAGCATACCAGCTTATAGCAACTCTATCTACCCTGCGGCGCTCAAACGATGCAATTGCATACGGCACTACAACCGTTCGCTATAGCGATGATAATGTGATGGTTTTTGAACGACAATTCTACGATGACGTAGTTGTCGTTGCAGTCAACCGGCAGCCCGATAGTGCAAGCGTTATTCCTGCAATTCAAACAAATCTCCCCACCGGACAGTATTCGGATTATTTGGACGGATCCTTGTTTGGTACTGCCACGACTGTGCAGAACAATCTCATACCTTCGTTTACTATTTCTGGCGGCGGCGTTTGCGTATGGCAATACCAAGCATCCGAAGCGCCTTCCACGCCCCAGATTGGAGATGTAATCTCTACTACTGGACGTCCCGGAAATACCGTTCACATTTATGGAGATGGTTTTAGTGGGAATATCTCGGTATATTTCGGGACTACCGCTGCAACTGTTCAAAGTACAACCGCCAATAAGATTGTGGCAACTGTACCCGAGGGGGTTAATGCCGGACTCCAACCTATCACCGTGCGAAAGGGGACGGCAACTAGTAATGCAATTTACTATAATGTTCTGTCTGGAGATCAAAATCAGATAGTTTTCCATGTATCCGCTGAAACTCAACTTGGTGAGAACATCTATATAGTTGGGAACATTCCGGAACTCGGAAATTGGAATCCTGATAACTGTACGGAATCCATGCTCAACCCCAATTATCCGGAGTGGTTTCTTCCTGTAAGCGTTCCCTCTGGAACAACGATAGAATTTAAGTTTATCAAAAAAGATGCCTTAGGAAATATCACTTGGGAAAGCGGGAGCAACCGAACCGTAACATCCTCGTCTAACCCCTGTGGCGTTGTGGATACAGAAGTCTATACATGGAGAAACTAGCGCGTTGCTTGTGAAGAAAACATACGGTATGGCGGGATATTAAAGATCGTTGTCGATCAAGAATCAGGAGTTCATTATCTGGTATCAAGCGGCATAGGAATAAGCGGTATGACTCCCTTTCTTGATGAAGACGGTAATCCAATCATAAAACACACATGAGGTAAAAACTATAAAAAACAGAATGTCAATCTTGCCCTTTGATCACGATGATCGCCTGGATTAACGAGCATACTGCCTAAAAAAGCAGGAACAATGGTGAATATGTTTTCTTCCAAAAGAATACTGAGCGCCATCACAAACGATCCCAAATGAAGCCTGAGGCTGCGGCATTTGCCGCAGCCTCATTTGCCAGCATGTAGGGATTCCTGATGCATATCGGGAGAGGTTCTTTCGTCTCCTGATATCACTACTGAGACGCACTTTTTAGATGCCCAGCAGCTCCGCTGCGTTAGTATCGGCTTGACCTTAAACGAAGCCTTTTCTATGACGCCCTGCTCGTCGATGAGAAAGCTGCTGCGGGCGACGCCTATGGAAACCTTCTCGTAGAGCTGCTTCTCCTGCCAGACCCCATAGGATTGGATCGCCTGCAGCTCTGGGTCGGAGAGCAGAAGACCGGGCAGATTGTGTTTTGCGTAAATCTTGCGCGGGAGGCCTTCAAGTCCTTGCTGATGCCGACGAAACGGCGTTCAGCTTTTCAAATCCCACGTAGGCTACGGCAAAGGCACCGACCTGCAGGGTACAGCCGGGGGTGGTATCATTTGAATGAAAATATAGAACGACCTTCTTGCCGGCAAAGTCGTGCAGACTGACGGCATCGCCGTTTGTATCATATTAGGCAAAGCCAGGGCTTTCATTCCGGGCTTGAGCACGGCCCATCCTCTGTTATGGCTTATAAAACAAATCAGAACCTACAGCGCGGCCTTTTTCCACTTCCTGATCTTTGTCCGAAACGTTCCGAAAGGAGCAACAGTATTGACATGGATAAATTTGTAAGCCTCCCATACCGCTGTTTTGGTGGCGTCATCCGCCCACCTTCGCATGTGCGGCTGGAACAGCTCCTCCTCGCTCATGGAATCGATCATGATCTGGATCGCGGCGATATTTTCATTTAGTTTCCCCTTCAATTCCGCCAAGGACAAATGGGCGTAGGTGTCCGTGAACCATTGATACAGTCCGCCCAGTTGGTTCCACTTGAACTGCTCTGACGGTGTTTTCACGTCCATTCCGCGCTTCTCGTCAGCCTCCCATTTCAAAAGCAGTGTCGTCCACCCCACCTGATACGCAAGATTCTCTGCCGGCGTTCTGTCCACGCCGGGTACTCTTTTATCCTTCAGGGCTTCCGGGATCGTATCAAACTCGGAAATGTACTTTTCAAAGCTCTGACGGATCTCGTTTTTGAGCTCCTCTTTATCCCTGTATGTTCTCAAGACAGTCTCCTTTACCGGTTCTCCGCCAGATATTCCTCTGCGTAGTGGACAGCCACCGCGCCGTCCGATACGGCGGTGACCACCTGCCGCAGCGCCTTGGTGCGCACGTCGCCCACGGCGA
>ERZ835880.1018-NODE-1018-length-25374-cov-7.427071_pt1 | contig 25374 bp, 26 predicted proteins | sample MGYA00519944_ERZ835880 | MGnify/ENA primary metagenome ERZ835880 (study PRJEB31850, sample SAMEA3708787) | human gut metagenome | biome: human gut; feature: human-associated habitat; material: faeces | place: China | collected 2014 ... | reverse complement strand
GACTTGCAGAAGATTCATGGCGAAGCCATGTACACCGCACCTGATTGCGCAGCGCATGCAGCCCGGTAGACCTTTAGCGCCGCCCGCAGGCGGCGCAATCCCCAAACCCGCCGCAGCGAAAACAAAATAGCCCCGCCCCGGGGCCAAAACCGGGGGGCGGGGCTGGAGCGGAGGGGCGCGCCGCCGCAGCGGCGCGGCGGCCAAAGGCCGCTGAAGCAAGCCCCCCCTACCTTGGCTGCCCGCAGCAAGACCGGCGAACGGGGCGACGGCGGCGGAGTGGCCCCGGAGGAGCCAACCGCCACCACTCCAAAAAAATGGGATGGCGGGAGCCTGCCGGAGGGGCCGCCCGCCGCCGCTGCCGCGCGAGACGGCGCAGCAAGGGCACAGGGGGGCGCAGCGGAACCCCGCAGCGGGCGCGCAGGCTTTTGCCCCCAGCGGACGCCGCCATCTGCGAAGCGGGGGCGGCGGGCGCGGTTAAGGGGCAAAGCCGATGAGGGCCGCGGCCCGCCGTTTCGGCGGGACGGGGCCGCGCGCATACCGAAGAGTGCTGACGCCATCAGGCGGCAGCACAACGAGCGGCAACGGGGGGGCGGCACGGCAGCGGCGCAGGCCGCGACGGAGCCCCCCACGGCAGCCGCGAGAATCCCCCATGCACCCACAGTCTCCGCCGCGAGCTACCGTCACGCGGCGGAAGTGGGGGCCCTATTTATAGGGCCACCACTCTTCCCCGCGTTCTGCGTAGTAGTCGCTGACGTATTCGACGCACAGCTGCTCGTATTCGTCTTGCAGCATCCGGTAGGCCGCGTAGCGCTCTTCTGCGGTGTGCGGCGGGCGAACCGCGTGACGTTCGGCGACCCACGTGCCGTGCGCTTCCGCATGGCAGCGCCAGCAGAGCGTGATGAGGTTGCAGGGCGTGTCATTGCCGCCGCAGCTGCGATGAACGATGTGATGAATCTGCAAGCCGTGCGTGTCGTCGCACAGCGCGCAGCGGTAGCCGTCACGGGCATAGACGGCCTTTCGTGTCTCGTTCGGGATGGATGCGGACAGGTTTCTTTTGGTCTTCATAATCGAAGCCCCCTTTCGTTTGATACCCGCGCAGCAACACGCCTGTCAAGGGTGGCCGACAGGCCACTTGCGAAGCCCTTGACGGGCGTGTTATCCACAGAGTTTTCCACAAACGAAAGGGGGCTTGATTCTGAAGACCGCAGGCAGCAGCATCCATCCTGAGCGAGACGGATGCAGGCATTCGGCTGCTGCTGCGCGCTGCGCGACGACGTTCTTCCAGGTCACGGGACACGCCGTGCAACCTCGTCGCGCTCTGCGGCCGTCTCAGTAGCGGCACGTGGGGCGTCGAGCGTCACGCGGTTCTCCCGTTCATACGCTGCGAGCTCTTCGAGGACCAGTGTGCGCAGCAGCGAATAGCGCGTGGTTCGTATCCGGAAGCAGTAGGCGTCGAGACGGGCCAGCTCCACCGGCGTTAGCTTGGTTCCGATAGAACGCAGATGTTCCGCGTCCCACGCTCGCCGCTGCTGCTGCCGTTTCGCTTCCGCTTCCGTCATTCCCTGCACCATGACGCCAGCCCCGCAATGAACGCAGCGTTCGTCGCCTTGCCCTTGTCATAGGCTGCAATGTTCCCGAGATAGTGCTTGAGCATGTCCGGATTGCCGTACGTGTAGGCCCATTCTATCGCGTGCCGGATGCAGCGTTCGACCCTTGACGGTGTCGTGTCGTGCTTGGCTGCGATGGCCGGATACAGCTCTTTTGTCATGTGGTGTGCGAGCTCTTCGTCCGCTGCGACCAGCTTTACACCGTCCACGATGTACCGCCAGCCCCGCACGTTCGGCTGCACGCCAATCAAACGCAGCATGACCGCAATTTGACACTCTAAGGCTTTTTCTTCCACCAGTAAGACCCCCATTTCGTGTTGTTCTGGTAACCCCAATCTTAACAAGAAACTTGTAATCAGTCAAGATGTAGTGTTATCCGATTCAAGAAAACACTACATGTGGTGTCTACGCGATAGCGTATGCCTTGGGTGGCGAAGCCATGTACACCGCACCTACACTGCGCAGCGTGTGCAGTCATTCAAGCTGCAAACCCGCAATGTGCGGGGTCAAGGGGCAAGGCCCCTTGCGTTCTCTTGGGGGTCCAAGGGGGCCATTCTCTCACGTGAGAGAATGGCCCCCTTATCCGCGTCCCCCTGCACGGTGCAGGGAAACTGTAATTATATTACATAATCATAATCCCCATCTTCGCGCAGCAGATCCGCGAGCGTGTACTGATCAAGATATTTATTGATAACATCGTTCAGTCCCGCCCAGAGCGAGAGTGTGCGGCACTCCCCTGCGCGGTCGCAGGGCGAGCTGCCGGCTTCGAGGCAAGCGACGGGGGCGAGCGAGCCCTCCATCAGCCGCAGGATCTGGCCGGTCGTGAACTGATCCGGGCTCTTGCACAGGCGGTAGCCGCCGCCCTTGCCGCGCATGCCCTCGACCACGCCGCCCTTGACGAGCGATTTGACGATGCTCTCTAAATATTTTTCTGAAATGTCCTGCCGCTTGGCGATCTCCTTGAGCGGGATGTATCCGTCGGTCTGGTGCTCGGCCATGTCGATGAGCACGCGCAGCGCATAGCGGCCCTTGGTTGAAATCATCATAGTATGTTCACGCCTTTCTAAGCACATCCGTTGAAAGGCATACGGGAGTCGGCCTTTTTCAACTTTTGATATTCCTATTATATTACATGGTTTATGGGAATTCAATAGAATTTTTTGAAATTTCCTCTTGACAAATCCAAATGCACATCGTATAATCCCTACATACCTACTTGAAAGGTTGGTAATGAACGTGAATTCATTCCTTTACCCGTTCCGATGTCGCCGCAGCAGGGCATGAGAGATGCAAGCGACCACCGAAACCTACAAAAACAAACAATAAAATTTTGATATAGAACGTACATCGTTCAGGAGGAAGCATTATGAGCAAGATTTACACTTCTGCGGACCAGCTGATCGGCAAGACCCCGCTTCTCGAACTGTCCCACATCGAAAAGGCTGAAAAGCTCGAGGCTAAGCTCCTCGCCAAGCTCGAATACTTCAACCCCGCAGGCTCCGTCAAGGATCGTATCGCCAAGGCCATTCTTGATGACGCTGAGGCAAGCGGCAAGCTGAAGCCCGACTCCGTCATCATCGAGCCGACCTCCGGCAATACCGGCATCGGCCTTGCATCCGTGGCCGCCGCACGCGGCTATCGCATCATCATCGTCATGCCCGAGACCATGAGCGTCGAGCGCCGCCAGCTGATGAAGGCCTACGGCGCAGAGCTCGTTCTCTCCGACGGCGCAAAGGGCATGAAGGGTGCCATCGCCAAGGCTGAAGAGATCGCCGCGCAGACGCCGGGAAGCTTCATCCCCGGCCAGTTCGTCAACCCCGCGAACCCCAAGGCACACTATGAGACCACCGGCCCCGAGATCTGGGAGGACACCGACGGGCAGGTCGACATCTTTGTCGCCGGCGTCGGCACCGGCGGCACGCTGACCGGCACGGGCAAGTTCCTCAAGGAGCAGAACCCCAACGTCAAGGTCGTCGCCGTCGAGCCCGCCTCATCCCCCGTTCTGAGCAAGGGTGTTGCGGGCGCGCACAAGATCCAGGGCATCGGCGCGGGCTTTGTGCCTGACGTTCTTGATACCAAGATCTATGACGAGATCATCACCGTCGAAAATGACGACGCCTTTGCCACCGGCAAGCTTGTCGGCCACAGCGAGGGTGTGCTGGTCGGTATCTCCTCCGGTGCTGCCGTTTGGGCCGGTATCCAGCTTGCCAAGCGTCCCGAGAACAAGGGCAAGACCATCGTGGTCCTGCTGCCCGACACCGGCGACCGTTACCTCTCCACCCCCCTGTTTCAGGATTGATATTTGATCCCTCTCTCATCTCTCTAAATGGCGAAGGCCCGCTTCCTTTCGGAAGCGGGCCTTTGTCCATTTTATTTTCGGTTAGCGTCGTTTTTGACTGCCCGCGTTCCATTCGCGCAGATCCTTGAGCTCGTCGTAGAGTCGGCAGTAGCTTTCATGCCGCCCTCTGACGATCCTGCCATCTTTTACGGCCTGACGCACCGAGCAGCCCTTTTCCTTTGTGTGGCTGCACCCGACGAATTGGCAGTCGCCAAGGTAGGGCGAAAAGTCCAAAAAGCACTCGGGCAGCTTTTCTTTGAGCTCCAAATTGAGCCCCGTCGTCTCGAACGAGGAAAAGCCCGGTGTGTCGATGATCTCCGCGCCGCAGGGTAGCTCGTAGAGCTCAACATGGCGCGTCGTGTGCCGTCCGCGGCCGAGCGCCTGACTCACTTCGCCCGTCTTGAGCGACATGCTGGGGTCGAGCGCATTCAGAATGCTCGACTTGCCAACGCCGGAGTTGCCTGTGACGGCGGAGAGCCGCCCGACGAGCTGGGCGCGTAGCGCCTCGATGCCCTCGCCCGTCTCCGCGCTGACGCTGACGGTGCGAAAGCCCGCGTTTTCATAGTATTCCCGCAGCGCGTTCGCGGGGTCTAAGTCGCACTTGTTGATGCAGATGAGCACGTCGCAGCCCTTGAGCGCGGCGATGGCCGTCATGCGGTCGACCAAATATGGATCGGTCTTCGGGATCGCCTGTGAGCAGACGATGACCATCTGGTCGATGTTGGCGACGCTCGGGCGGTCAAAGCTGTTTCGGCGCGGCAGAATTTCGTCGATGCGGCCTTCGCCGCCCGGCACCTCGCAGAATTCGACGTCGTCGCCCACGAGCGGCGAAATGCCCTCCCTGCGGAATTTGCCGCGCGCCTTGCAGGTGTAGAGCTGTCCGTCCGCGCATTTGACATAGTAGAAGCCACTCAGTGCGCGCTGTATTCTTCCTCTCACGGCTGCGGTTCCCCTCCGGAGGTCGTGGCGTCATCGCCGTAGTCCGGCATGGCGGGGCCTTCGCTGATAACGAAGTTGATGGTCGTGCCCGCGTCCACCTTCGTTTCGGCGCTGATGCTCTGATCGATGACCGTGCCGTAGGGCTCGTCGGACGCGCGCTGCGTCACCTCGCCGACGACAAGGCCGGTCTGTGTGACCTGCTGGCGGACGATCTCAATGTCAATGCCGATGAAAGAGAGCACTGTCACAGGCTTGGGCTGCTCGCCCTTGCTGACGACGAGCGTGACGCTGTCGCCCTCCTGAAGCGTTTCACCAAACTCGGGGATCGTGCGGATGACATAGCCCTTCGTGATGCTGCTGTATTCCTCGACCGGGTCGTTGACGACAAGGTTCAGGTCAAGGTTGGTGAGCTGGAGCGTCGCGTCGCGGTACTCCTTGTTGACGAGATTCGGCATTTTCTCCGTCTTGGCGCCGGAGCTGACGAAAACCGAGATGACGCGGTTGCCCTTTACGGTCTTGCCGCGCTTGGGCGACTGCTCGATAATCTGACCCGCCGCGTATTTGCTGCTCGCGCGCTGGCCGATCTGTTCGATCGTGAAGATGCCCTTCACGTTTTCGTCCTCGTTCGCCTCGTCGATGGTCATGCCGATGAGATACGGCACCACATACTCCGTCGGCGTCTGCTCGCCGCCGAGAAGATCGCTGAAGATCGCGTGCCAGAGCAGCACGATGAGTGCCACCGCGGCCACCGCCGCGCCGATGATCGTGAGCAGCTTGCGCGTGCCCAGCTTGTGCGGGGATGCCTCTTCTTCCTCCTCGTCGTCCGCCTCCTGCACCTTCTGTGCCTTGGAGACGGTGTGCACGGCGGGGATATACTGCGTGGGCTCGTCCACGGTCTCGCGGTGCAGGTCTTCGATCGTGAAGTCGAGGTCGACCTCGGGATTCTTGCGGAACTCCTCAAGGTCTGCGAGCATTTCATCCGCCGAGGCGTAGCGCTTCTCCAAATCGGAGGCCATCGCCTTCATGCAGATGAGCTCAAGCGCTTCGGGCACGTCGGGATTGATCTCGCGCGGCGAGAGCGGCACGGAGGAAAGGTGCTGGATGGCGACGGAAACGGCGTTGTCGCCCTCGAACGGGAGTCTCCCCGTCAGCATTTCGTAGAGCACGACGCCCGCGGAGTAGATGTCCGAGCGCGCGTCCGTGCGGTCGCCCCTCGCCTGCTCGGGCGACATGTAGTGCACCGAGCCGAGCGCCTCCTGCGTGAGCGTGTTGGCGGAGTTGGCGAGGCAGGCGATGCCGAAGTCAGCGACCTTGACGCTGCCGTCGCGAAGCACCATGATGTTCTGCGGCTTGATGTCGCGGTGGATGATGCCGCGCGAATGCGCATGCGAGAGCGCCTTCATGATCTGCGTGATGAAGTGCAGCGCCTCACGCCAGTTGAGCTGGCCGCGCTTTTCCATATACTGCTTGAGCGTGATGCCGTCGATGAGCTCCATGACGATATACTCCGTCTCGCCGCGGCTCACGTCATAAACCGAGACGATATTCGGGTGCGAGAGCATTGCGACAGCCTGCGACTCGTCGCGGAAGCGGCGGCGGAAGTCGGCGTCCTCGGCAAGGTCGCTCTTGAGCACCTTGACCGCCACGAGGCGGTTCAAGCGGTGGCACTTGGCCTTGTAGACAACGGCCATGCCGCCGCTGCCGATGACTTCGAGCAGCTCATAGCGGTTGTCGAGCATTTTTCCGATCATATTGTTCATACGGTGCCACCTCCTTTACTCGTGTTCAATGAGCACAGCCGTCACGTTGTCCGGCGCGCCCTGCGCCTTGGCGAGCGCAATGAGATCGTCAAGGCTTTCTTCCGCGCTCTTACCCGCGCACACGGCGCGGCAAATTTCGTCGTCCGTCGCGGTGACGACAAGGCCGTCCGTGCAGAGGAGAATTTTGTCCCCCTTGGTGAACGAGACCTCGAACGCGTCGCAGAGCGTGTTTTCGTCTGGGCCGAGCGCGCGGGTGATGAGGTTGCGGTTCGGGTGCGTGCGCGCCTCCTCGGCGGTGATGTTGCCGTTTTCCACGAGCGTCTGTACGACGCTGTGGTCGTGCGTGATGCGTGTGATCTCGCCGCCGCGGATCAAATACGCGCGGCTGTCGCCGATGTTGCAGACGATGGCGTACTTCTCCTCTGCCACTGCGCTGACGAGCGTCGTGCCCATGCCCTGATAGGCGGGGTCTTGCAGCGCGCGCTGATAGACCGCCGTGTTGGCCTTCGCCACACAGAACGACGCGAGCTCGCGCAGCTGCTCGGCGGTCATGTCCGCGCGGATGAGCGCGCGCATTTCCTTCATAAAGGTCTCCACCGCAACAGAGCTTGCGATCTGTCCGCCCTCGGCGCCGCCCATGCCGTCGCACACGACGGCGATGAGCAGCTTTTTGCCCTGCTCGACGGCAAAGGTATCCTGATTTTCATGCCGCCGCAGACCGACGTCGGTTTTTCCACAGGCTCTCATTGCGCGACCCCCTCTCTTGCTTTCATTTCTTTGCGCCGGAGTTGTCCGCAGCTGGCGTCAATGTCGCCGCCCAGGCTGCGGCGGACCGTCGCCGTCAGGCCGTGGGACTCAAGGCGCTTCTGGAATGCCGCGACGCGCTTGCTCGGCTTGAACTCGCTCTCGACCACGTCGTTGAGCGGGATGAGGTTCACATGCCCCGGCATGCCGCGGATCTTTTCGGCCAGCAGGTCGGCCTGCCAGTCGTGGTCATTCACGCCGTCGATCATTGCGTATTCAAACGAGATGCGGCGGCCGGTCTTCTTAAAATAGCGGTGGCAAGCGGCGAACAGCTCCTCCACGTCGTAGGCGTTGTTCACGGGCATGATGCGGCTGCGCGTCGCGCTGTCGGGCGCGTGGAGCGAAACAGACAGCGTGAGCTGCAAATTGTCCTCCGCGAGCGCGTCGATGCCCGGCACCACGCCGCAGGTGGAAAGCGAGATGTGCCGCATGCCGATGTTCATCCCGTCGGGATGGTTGATGAGCTCCAAAAAGCGCAGCACATTTTTCCGGTTGTCCATCGGCTCGCCGATGCCCATCAGGACGATGTTGGAAATTTCGCGTCCGGAGTCAAGCTGCGTGAAAAGCACCTGATCGAGCATTTCCGACGGTGTTAAGTCCCTCACCTTGCCAGCCAGCGTGGACGCGCAGAATTTGCAGCCCATGCGGCAGCCGACCTGCGAGGAAATGCAGACCGTGTTGCCGTGGTGATAGGACATCAGCACCGTTTCGATGCAGTTGCCGTCAGAAAGCTCCCAGAGATATTTGATCGTTCCGTCGAGCTTCGACTCCTGCTTGCGTGCGACTGTGGGCACGGTGAGCATATACTCTGCATGCAGTTTTTCACGCAGAGATTTGGGAATATTGATCATCTGATCAAAATCGGTGATCCCGCGATGCAGCCAGGTGAAAACCTGCTTGCCGCGGAACTGCGGCTCACCCATCGCGCGCAGCGCGACCGTGATCTCTTCCAATGTCATCGACTTTAAGTCAGTCATGCGTTCTTCTCCTCATGCGGCTGAGATAGAACCCGTCCGTATTGTCGCGCTGCGGCCAGAGCGTCAAATGCCCCGGCGCGCTCACGCCGTTCGGCAGCGAAAAGGCTTCGTAAGTAAACTCGTCGTGCGCTTTCAAAAAGCCATCCGTCACCTGCTCGTTCTCCTCGGGCAGGATCGTGCAAGTCGAGTAGACGAGAAGGCCGCCGTCTTTCACATAGCGCGCGCTGTTCTCTAAGATCGCGCGCTGGATCTCCGGCAGCGCGGAAAAATCCTGCGCATCCTTATAGCGGATGTCCGGCTTTTTGCGGATGATGCCAAGGCCCGAGCACGGCACATCGCAGATGACGACGTCAAAACGCCCCGCCCATTCCTCGCGGAACGCGCGGCCGTCGACGGCGGCGGTCTCGATGCACGTGATGCCGAGGCGCTGCGCGCCCTCGCGGATGCGCTTCAATTTGTTTTCATGTAGATCGCACGAGAGGATGCTCCCCTCGTTTTCCATCGCGAATGCCGCGGCGAACGACTTGCCGCCCGGAGCGGCGCAGACGTCCAGCACCCTCTGCCCGCGCGCAAAGTCCGCGGCGCAGACGATCAGGTGTGCCGCCGCGTCCTGTACGGTGAAGCGGCCATTGTAGAAAGCGCTGAGCGTCGTTAGGTCGCCCGTGCCGGAAAGCTCCAGGCATCCGGGCACCCACGGGTGCGGCGTGACGCAGACGCCCTCGCCGCGAAGCTCGTCGACGAGCGCTTTTTCATTCGTTTTGAGCGGGTTGACCTGTACGCTGATGGGCGAAGCCTCGTTGTCGATGCGAAGAAACGCTTCCGCTTCCTCGACGCCGAGGAGAGACACGAGCTTTTTCACGAGCCACTGCGGGTGGCTGTAGGCGACGCTCAATCGTGCGATATTCCCCTCCGGCAGCGGCGGGAGATTCGACTTATTCTGCGCGACCTTGCGCAGCACGGCGTTGACGAGCCCGCTCGCGGCGCTCCGTCCGTTCGTGCGGCAGAGCTCCACGGACTCGCTGACGGCGGCGTGGTCGGGCACTTTGTCCAAAAACAAGATCTGGTACGCACCGATGCGCAGAATGTCGGCAAGCGGCGGCTGCAAATGGTCGAGCTTCTGCGTACAGTAGGCGCTCAAATACCAGTTCAGCAGCAGCTCGTTCTGCATCACGCCGTAGACGATGCGGCTGCAAAGCGCCGCATCCTGAGCACTCAGTGCGCACTTGCCGAGCTGCGCCTTCAGCGCGGCGTCCGCCCACGCACCGTTGCGGCGGCAGGCGACCAGAACGGAGAGCGCGCATTCGCGCGCGTTCGCGGTATTTCCCTTACGCATCGAGGACCGTCCCCGCGGCGATGCGCTTGCCGTTCAGAAAAGCGTTCGCTGCCATGCGCTTGCCGCCGTCGGGCTGCAGCTCCGTGATGAGAATGCTTTTGCCGTCGCCGCAGGCGGCTTCGATGCCCTTTTTGCGCGCGCACAGCGTGCCGGGCACGTCCTTCGTTTCGCCGAGCGGTACGGCACGGAAAATTTTCGTGTTCGCGCCGAGAATGCTCGCCGCGGCGCAGGGCCACGGGATCAGCGCGCGGATCTGGTCGATGATCTGCGTGCTGCTTCTCGTCCAATCGATGGGCGAAAGCTCGCGCGAGAGCATGGGCGCATACGTCGCCTGCGACTCGTCCTGCGGCACGCGCTGCGCTGTGCCGTTTTGAATCTCAACGATGGCCTCAGCGATCGCATCCGCGCCGAGCACAGCGAGCTCTTTGAACAGGTCCTCCGCCGTCTCGTCGGGGCGGATGGCCTGCTTTTTGACTAAGATCATATCGCCCGCGTCGCACTCTTTCGCCATGTGCATCACGGTCACGCCGGTCTCCTTTTCGCCGTCTAAGATGGCGCGGTTGATCGGCGCTGCGCCGCGGTACTTCGGCAGAATGGACGCGTGTGCGTTGATGCAGCCATGCACCGGCACGGCGAGCATTTCCTCCGGTAGGATGCGACCATAGGCCGCGACGACCGCGAGCTCGGGCGCGAGGGTCTTGAAATCCTCAAGCGCCGTGCCGTCGCGCATCGTCACCGGCTGAAAAACGGGGATATTCTGCGACAAAGCATATTCCTTTACAGGGCTTGGCGTGACTTTGTTTCGGTTGCGCGGCTTGTCCGGCTGCGTGAAAACGCCGCACACGTCGTGCCCGTCCGCGACCAGACGCTCTAAGATCGTGCGCGCAAAGTCGGGCGTGCCCATGAAGACGATCCTCATTCCTCGTCCAGCTCCTTTTCCTGCTCGCGGATATACTGCTCCAGCTCCTCGTCGGTGAGGACTTTGCAGTGCTCGGTGTAGAGGTGGCCGTCGAGATGCTCGATCTCGTGGCAGAAGCAGCGCGCGGTCAGCTCTTCGTCCTCAACTTCAAACTCCGTGCCGTAACGGTCCTGCGCGCGCACGCGCACGACCATCGGGCGCGTGACGATGCCGTACTTGCCCGGCACGCTCAGGCAGCCCTCGAGGCCCGTCTGCTCGCCCTCGGTCTTGATGATCTCGGGGTTGATGAGCTCGATGATCTCGCCCTGCTCATCCTCCACGATGCAGACGCGGCGCAGGATGCCGACCTGCGGGGCGGCGAGGCCGACGCCACCGGCCTCCTCCAGTGTGTCCGCCATGTCGTCGAGCAGCTCATGCAGCCGGTCGTTGAATTCCGTCACGGGGCGGCAGACCTTTGTAAGGCAGGGGTCGCCCACTTCGTGGATCTTGCGAATAGCCATAATTTCATCCTCTTTTCTCTATTGTAAAGCATTGCAGTCGGCAAAAATGTCGAGACCGCGGTTTTCTTTTCTTGCGTAAAATGCCAGCAGATATTCGCTGACGGTGCGCCGCAGCACGCTGCCGCCCTTGCCGCACAGGTAGACGCAATAGCGATAGCGGTTGTTGACCTTCACGACCGGCGCGCCCGCGGGGCCGAGCACTTCGACATCGAGCCCGCTCAGCGGCGGCTGAGAAGAGGCGTAGCGCAGTGCGTCGCACAGTGCGCGGGCAGCGGCGATGACGCGCAGCTCATCAAGGCCTGAGACCGTCAGCGTGAACAGATCTGCAAACGGCGGATAGCGCCGCAGCGAGCGCATGCGCAGCTCGTTTTGGTAAAACGTCTCGTAATCCTGTTTCGCCGCGGCCTGAATGACCTCGTTTTCGGGATGGTAGGTCTGGATGACCGCGCGGCCCGGACGCTCGCCGCGTCCGGCCCTGCCGACGACCTGCGCCAGCAGGCTGTACGTCCGCTCGGCGGCGTGGTAGTTCTGCGTGTAGAGCGAAAGGTCCGCGTCCAGCACACCCACGAGCGTCACGTTTTCAAAATCCAGCCCCTTGGCAACCATCTGCGTGCCAAGAAGGATGGGGATATTCTTTTCTTCAAATTCGCGCAGCAGCGCTTCATGTCCGCGTGACGCGCCGACGGTGTCGGCGTCCATGCGCAGCACTTTAGCCTTTGGGAACAGGTCAAAAAGCTCCCGCTCGACCTTCTGCGTGCCGGAGCCGACGCGCTTCATCAGTCCCCCGCACTCGCTGCACCTGTCCACTACGGCTTCAGAGTGCCCGCAGTAATGGCACATCAGCCGTTCGTTGGCGGAATGGTACGTCATCGGCACGCTGCACCGCGGACACTGCGGCACGTAGCCGCACTCGCCGCACAGCAGCATCCGCGCGCTGCCGCGCCGGTTGAGAAACAGAATGCTCTGCTCGCCGCGTTCGATATTTTTTTCAAGCTCTGCGCGCAGCGCATGACCGATCGAGGTCTCGTTCCCCTGCCGCAGCTCGTCCTTCATGTCGGCGATCAGCACCTTGGGCAGCGGCAGATCGTTGAACCGCTTATGAAGGGAAAAGACTTGATAGCGTCCGTTTTTGGCGGCGTATGCCGTTTCAATCGTCGGCGTGGCCGAGCCGAGCAGCAGCAGCGCGTCGTTCTGCGCACAGCGGAACTGCGCGACGTCGCGCGCATGGTAGCGCGGCGGATTTTCGGACCGATAACTCGTCTCCTGCTCTTCATCCAAAATGATGAGCCCGAGGTTTTGCAGCGGTGCGAACACCGCGCTGCGCGTGCCCAGCACGACGCGCACCTCACCGCGGCGGATGCGCTTCCATTGGTCGTAGCGCTCGGTGAGCGGCAGCGCGCTGTGCAGCATCGCGACGTCGCTGCCGAACTGCGCCGTAAAGCGGCGCAGCATTTGCGGCGTCAGCGCGATCTCCGGCACGAGCAGCATGGCGGTCTTGCCGCGCGTGAGCGCTTCTTCGATGAGCCTGATATAGACCTGCGTCTTGCCGCTGGCGGTCACGCCATGCAGCAATGCGGCACTGCCGCCTTCATGGCCAAGCAGCGTGCATAAGCCGTCATAGGCCGTCTGCTGCTCGTCGTTCAGCGTGATTGCTTCGCGCGCGGGCGCATCATCATAGCGGCTGACGCGCAGCACCTCGCGCTCGGAGAATTCGACAAGACCGGCCTTCTTGAGGCCGCGCAGCGTTTGCATCGTCGCGCCGGTGTAATAGCTGATCTCGCTGCTGGATAGGCACCCCTCGCGGCTGAGGAGCTCGATGACCGCATAGCGCACGGGCGCGCTGCGGCGCTTGGGCTCGACCGCGGCGAGCGCGTCCTCCGCGCTGACGCAGAGCGACACCATGCGCACGGACTTATCCTGCAAGCGCTGGCGCAGCTTTGTTTCGCGCACGGCGAGGCCGCAGGCTTCAAGCGAACGGAGCGCCTTTGCCGTCTTTTCGCCGCCAAGCTCATCGAGCGCGGCGCGCTCGATCTCCTTGGCGCTGAGCATGGTGCGCAGCAGCGTTTCCTCAAGGGAATCCGGCGCGACGGACGAGAGCGCATCCTCCGCGCTGATCTCGCTGTTCACATGCCACAGCTCGCGGTATTGGAGCCACACGCCGCCGGGCAAAATCGTCTTGATCGCGTCGTAATACGTGCAGAAATAGCGCGCTTTCATCCACCGCACAAGGCGGATGTCCTTTGCATCCAGCAGCGGCGCATCGTCGAGCACCGCGTCGATGGGCTTGAGCGGCGACGTCGCCGCCTCGCGCCCGACTTCGAGCAAAAAGCCCTCCACGCGCCTGTTTCCGCGCCCAAAGGGGATCGTCACGCGCTTGCCGGCCTCGGCGCTGCCGATGAGCTCGTCCGGCACAAGGTAGGTGTAGAGCCGATCGGCGGCATAGGGAACGGAAGAGACTGCGACGCGAGCAAGCATTTTCTCTGTCATACAGTCTCCCCCTTTGCGTTATTCAAGACTTACTTTGCGATGTGCGTGTCGATATTCTCTGCGGTGAGCTTACCGGCAGCGACCTCGTTGATGGCCGTGGTGACCGGCTTTTCGCAGAGGGGATAACCCTCTTCGTCGGCCTGCTCGGCGATCTGGCGGGCGCGGCGCGCGACCACGTTGACGAGCAGATAACGGTTTTCAACGTACTTGTTGAGCAGGCTCATTGCGGGATAAAGCATCATAATAATTTACTTCCTTCTGCCTTTTCGGCTGATTTTTGAACTTATTCAGACAAGATAGCCATGCGCTCGGCGGGCTTGCAGTGCTCGGCGAGCATGATGGCGTTGATCTCGCGCACGGCGCGTTCCACCGTGTCGTTGATGACGAAATAATCATAGGTATTAGCGGTCTGAAGCTCGACCTTTGCGCGGACGAGGCGTTTTTGCACCTTTTCGGGACTGTCGGTGCCACGGCTCGTCAGGCGTTCTTCAAGCGCCTGCCACGAAGGCGGCGCGATGAAGATGCGCACGACATCGGGGCGCTTATGCACGACCTGCAAGGCGCCCTGCACTTCAATATCGAGGACGACGTCTTTCCCCTGCTCCATGGCCTCGTCGACAAACTTTTTCGGCGTGCCGTAGAAGTTGCCGACATACTCGGCATACTCCAAAAAGGCGTCCTCCGAGATCATCTTGCGGAACTCGTCGACGTCGGTAAAGTGATAGTGGACGCCGTTTATCTCGCCGGGACGCGGCGGACGCGTCGTGGCGGAAACGGAGAAATAAAGATCGTCGCGATCCTGAAATAACTCCTTGAGCACCGTGCTCTTGCCCACTCCGGATGGGCCGGAGATGATGAATGTTTTCCCCTTGTACATGATTTTCTATGCTTCCTCCTCCATGGCGAGCGTTTCCACGCCCAGCCTTGCGATCAGCTTGTCAGCGGCGATGGCCGAGAGCACCACATGGTCGCTGTCCATGATGAACACCGACGCGGTCTTGCGGCCGTAGGTCGCGTCGATCAGCATGCCGCGCTCGCGCGACTCCTGAATGAGGCGCTTGATCGGCGCGCTGTCAGGGCTGACGACGGCGATCAGGCGCTCGGCGGACACCATGTTGCCAAATCCGATGTTCAGCAGCTTCATTTGCTTCGCCCCTTACTCGATGTTCTGCACCTGCTCGCGGATCTTTTCGACCTCCGCCTTGAGCGCGACCACATCGCGCGCGATGGCGACGTCGTTGCACTTCGAGCCGATGGTGTTGCTCTCGCGGTTGACCTCCTGAATGAGAAAGTCCATCTTGCGGCCCATGGGTTCGTCGGAGAGCAGCATGTCGCGCAGCTGCGACACATGCGAGCGCAGACGCACGGTCTCCTCGTCCACGGCAATCTTGTCGGCGTAGATGGCGGCCTCGGTCAGAATGCGAGACTCGTCGATCGTCGTGCTCTGCAAAACCTCCTGCATGCGCGCGGTCAGCTTCTCGCGGTACTCGCGTACCGTTTCGGGCGAGCGCTCCTCGACCTTGCCGGTGAGTGTCTCGATGGTCGTGAGGCGACCGCCGATGTCCTCGGCGAGCTTCTGCCCCTCTGTCGCACGCATCCGGTTATAGGACGCGAGCGCCTCGTCGAGCACCTCGCAGATGTCCGCGCCAACGGACTCTAAGTCTTCCTCCGCCTTGGTGACGGTCAGCACGTCCGGAATGCGGGCGAGGTCCGCCGCGTAGGACTGCTTTTGAAGGTAATTCCCACCGTCGATCTCATAGAGCTTGCGCAGCGCCTCTAAGTAGCTGCGCGCAAGCCCCTCGTTGACCACGACGACCTCTTCATCCGCGCCGGTCGAGTCGATGGTGACGAACACATCGACCTTGCCGCGCGAGATGGCCTTCTGCACGCGCCCCTTGATGGCGTCCTCTGCGAAGATGTAGGCGCGCGGCAGCTTCACCGTGCAGTCAAGATAGCGGTTGTTGACAGAGCGCACCTCGACGGTGATATCGCGATTGGAGAGCGTTTTTTTGGCTCTTCCATAGCCAGTCATACTTTTGACCACGATTCTTCTCCTCCATGATATAGTAAAAACACAAAACTGAAAAGTACAGGATTAAACAAAAATCAGTAGTAAATGCAGGGCAGCAAATAGCATCCGCCGCCGCTAAAGAGCGTGCAGCACGACCATGCCGCGCAGCAGCGCAGACACGCGCTGTCATCAAAATTGGCCGTGTGGACCGAGCGGAAGCCGTGGGGCCGGTAGCCCGCCCCCGTCAGCGCAGAGAGCGCGTTCTGATACTCTGGATTGTTCGGGTCCATCTGCACGGCGGTCTCCATATAGCGCTTGGCCTCGTCCATCCAGCCGCGCCGCGAGCAGACCACGCCCATCAGGAAGTTCCATTCCGCGTTGTGGTCGCTCACGCCGTTTAAGAGACGCTCAGCGAGCGAGATATCGCCGCGGTTGATCGCCATGCGCACCTGATTGAGCGAGCCCGCTCCATAGGTGCCGCCGTAAGCGGAGTTGCCATAGCTATTCCCGCTGCCGTAGCCGTAGGAGTGGCTCTGCGAGGCGGCGGAAGACGCCTTGCGCTGCTTCTGAATCTGGTCATAGGCCTCGTTGATCTCTTTCATTTTTTCCTGCGCGAGATCGGCCAGCGGGTTATCGTGGTAATTGTCCGGGTGGTATTTGCGGGCAAGGTCGCGGTAAGCGCGCTTGACCTCCTCGTCAGTCGCCGTCGGCGGGATATTTAGGATCTGATAGGGGTCATTCATACGGTTTCCTCGTTTTTCTCCGCCTTGATGCGGAAGTGTATTCTGCGCGGGGGCTTATGATACGTGCCCTTGAGAACGGCATTGCCGATCCCGTAAAGGCTCTCGTAAAAAATGCTGTCTAAAATGCTTGTCCACACGCCGCAGGAGAGCAGCGCGTAAGCGCTCGCCATGCGGTGCACGGAGAGGTCGAGCGAGGCGGCCACGGCTTCCCTGCTTTGCTCGTCCAGCTTGTCGCCATCAAGCTCATAGCGATAGCGCAGCGGATTGTAGCAATTCGAGTGCGCGTCCTTTTCAAAGTCATCTGCTGCGTCGACCAAGTAGATCCAGCGGCCGAGGTGGTAGAAAATTTCCTTCATCACGCGCCGCCGCATCTCGTCATCGACACAGTCGGCGATGTCCGCCATCAGCGCAGCGAAAGGCTCGGCGGCCTGATCGAGCGAGGCGCAGTGCTCCCGCTCGCGCTCGTGCAGATCATTCAGGTGCCGCTGCACGGAAGCGTCAAATTCCGGCACGAACGTCCTCGCCTTGCGGTAAGCGCCGCGCAGCAAAAGCGCCGCGAGCCGGTATGGGATGGCTTTGAAAAAGCCGTGGTCTTCAATATGGTCGCGAAGCTGCCACCAGGCGAGCACCAGACTGTGGTCTGCCGCCGTTTCGAGCGCGACGGTGTGCGCCATGACGCACTGTGCCTTGCACGGATGCGCCGCGCAGCGGCAGCTCTCGCATTCCGGCTCCTGCGCGTCGGAGAGCAGGATAGCAAGGAACGTGAAGTCAAAATTCAGCACAAAGCGGGCGGCAAAGCCGTACTTTCGCCCGAGCTCGTGGCACAGCCCGCAGTAAACGGACTGGAAGTGCGCTTCGTCCTGCTCGCTGAGGTGCGGCTTGGACGGCCTGATGTAACCAAACATGCCTTAGAAAAGACGCACGATGGTGAACGTCAGCTTGCCGTTTTTCTTCGTGCGGCGGTCGCAGATGATCGCGGGGATGATGCCGACTAAAAACGCCGCGATGGCGACGGCGTAGCGCAGTCCCTCGCTTTGAAGCGCGCCGGTCGCGAAGTAGCCGACAAGAAACAGCACGATCGGCAGAAGATAGACGAGGAGCATCACGCCGAGCAGATTCTTCGTGCTGCTCTCGACCACGACCTTTTGTCCCACTTCGGCGCGGGCGTCGTTGCGCGCGACGGCGCGCACGCTTGCACCCGATACGCCGCAGCCCGCACACTCTTCACAGTCGTGGCCGCAGGCGGACTTGCGCGGGACGGAGATCTCCGCCATGCCGCCGGGAAGGATTTTTTCTACTGTTGCGATCTGAGTCATGCTGTCTCCTTTTGCGAATTGGCTTAGCTGATGTGAACGGTGACCTCGTAAGTGCCGACCGCGCCCACGTCGTAGCCGCTCACCTCGATGCGGGCGGGAACGGTGTAGCTGCCGCTGTCGGCGGCGATGTCGGATAGGTCTGCAATGACGTGGACCTCGCGCCCGTAGATGGCCTCAAGGTCGCTTGCGGAGCCTCGCAGCGTGACGGGCAGTGACGAGGTCACGACGGTGACGGTGTGGTCGCCTGAGAAATTCTCGTAGCTGAAGTGCGTCGCCTCGACCTCTTTCGTGCTGATGTCGCCGCTGCTGATCGTGAGCGTAGCGCTTGTGATCCCGCTTAAGTTGTTCACCCCGTCGGGAATGAGAATGTCATAGGTCAGCGTCTCCGAGCCCTGCACGTCCTCAAGCGCGAGCGTGCCGAGCGAGATCTCGCTGATGCCTGCCATCTGCGTCGCATCACCGGAAAGGGTGATGCTGCTGTGGCTGAGTGTATAGGTGTAATTCTCGAGCCGCGAGCCCGCGGATTCGATAAAGTTGACGGTCAGCGGAACGTCCTTCACCTTGAGCACCGGCATCGTCACCTGCACGTTTTCACTCATGGGATGGATGTTCTTGCTCTCAATGAGCTGGTCGTTGAAGTCATAGAGCTCATAGTCGAGCAGCTCCACGACCGTGGAGGATGCATTTTCGATGTCGAGCGTGACCTGCGCGTAGCTGATCTGCATGATGTCAGCCTGCTGGCCGCGCACCTCGAGCGTTTCGGGCAGCATCTCGACCGTGCCGGCGATGTAGCCCTCGGCCACATTGCCGACGACCTTGCAGCGGATCTCGATGTCCTTCTTGTTGAGCTCGCCGATCTCGACCTGAACGGTGCGGATGGTCGGCGATTCGACCTTCACGCTGCTCGACGAGACCTTCGAAGGGTACAGGATCGTGTAGCTGACGGACTGCTTGCCCGCGTAGGTGATGGTCGAAAGGTCGCTCACGAGCCGCAGCTCGCTCGTGTCAAAGTCGTAGACGACGTTGCGCGGCATCTGGAGCTTTAAATCGACGGTGATATCCTCGTCCCCACTGATGCGCATGAGGCCCTTGTCGGCAAGCGACGTGTCCTCGTTGAGAAATTCGATCGGCACGTCATGGACGTACACGGTCACGGATTCCTTGTTGTTCACGTAGAACCAGATCGTTGCCGCGATGAGGATGGACAATGCAACGTAGAAGATCTTGCGGCGCTTACTTTTCATCGTCCTTGTCCCCCTTTCCGGCACTGAGGAGCTTCAAGAGCTTCATGTGGAGCTTGTCGTCCTGTTCGGTGGGCTCCCGCGGGACAAGCTCATTGATGAGCAGCTTTTCGAGCGTCTCGGGCATCAGGTGGCGCTTTAAGAGGCCGCCGATGGCGACGGAGATCGTCCCCGTCTCCTCCGAGACGATGACGACGACCGCGTCGGAATTCTCGCTCATGCCGATGCCCGCACGGTGACGCATGCCAAGGTCGCGGCTCAGGTTCACGTTTTTCGAGAGCGGCAGCATGCAACCGCCCGCGAGCAGCCGCCCGTCACGCATGATGACCGCGCCGTCGTGCATGGCCGCCTTAACGAAGAAAATATTTTTGAGAAGCTCGCTGCTCACGCGCGCGTCGACGATCGTGCCCGTGCGGGCGATGTCGTCCAGCGCCATTTCACGCTCGAAGACGATGAGAACGCCCGTGCGCGTTTTGGACATTTCCGTGCAGGCGAGCACCGTCTGCGCGATGGCGTTTTCAATGGCCGAGACCTGCTGCGTGCGCGCGAAGGGGTTGAACGAGCGCCAGCGGCTCGAGCCGAGCTGATCGATGAGGCGGCGGATCTCAGGCTGGAAGAGCACGATGAGCGCCAGCGCACCGAGCGAGAGAATATGGCTCAAAAGGAAGTAAATTCCGTTGAGCGAGAACGCGTCCGAGAGCATCAGCGCCAGCAGGAACAGCAAAATCACCTTGCCGACGCTCTCGACCTTCGACGTGCCGACGAGCTTTAAAAGCCAATAGATCGCATACGCCATCAGCGCGATATCAAGATAGTCCGAGACCCTGAGCGTGAGCACATAGCGCCACGCGCCCTCCAGAATGGGCATGACAAATTCCATAGGCACGCTCCCCTTAAGCAATAGTTATTACTTATTCTAATATGAAACACTCCAAATTGCAACGGTAGAGCGATGAATTTTCTATGAAATCTCAGTTTTTTGCCTGACCTGCCGCGATCGCGCGCAGAGAGGAAAGAAACGTGTCGATCTCGCTTTCGCGATTAAAGGCGGAAACGCTCAGCCGCACCGTTCCGTCGGGCAAAGTCCCCACCGTTTTGTGCGCGAACGGCGCACAGTGCAGCCCCGCGCGCAGCGCAATACCGCGCTTTGCCATCTCCTCGGCGACACTTTCTGGCGAAAGGCCGTCCACCGTGAACGATAAGACCCCTGCCTGCAAGCTTGCCTCCAGCGAGAGAAATCCGTGTACATTTGGAATTTTGCCGAGGCCCTCTCCTGCTCGACGGATGAGCGCGCGGCTGTGGTGCAGGATGCGCTCCGGGCGCTGCGCGCGCACGAAGGCGATGCCCGCTTCGAGCCCAGCGATGCCAGGAACGTTGTGCGTCCCTGCCTCCAGACGGTCGGGAAGAAAGTCCGGCATGCTCTGGCGGAGCGATTCGCTGCCTGTGCCGCCCTCAATGAGCGGGAGCGCGTCGCTGCCACAGAGCAGCAGCCCCGTCCCCTGCGGGCCGTAAAGTCCCTTATGCCCCGGCATGGCAAGGAATGCGGGCGCGAGCGCGGAAAAGTCGATCGGCAGCGAGCCCGCGGATTGAGACGCGTCGATGATGAGCGGCACGCTTGCGCCGCGGCAGAGCTGCGCGATGCGCTCAATTGGTAAAATAGCGCCGAAGACATTGGAGACATGCGTGCAGATAACGGCATCGGGCTCATGCGCAAGCGCGCGCTCGAAGGCTTCGACCGTCTCCTGCGGCGAAAAAAGCGGCGCGGCGGCGACGATGACCTCCGTGCCCAGCGCGTGCAGCGGCCGCGTGACGGCGTTGTGCTCATAGCCTGAGACGACGACCCGCCCGCACGGGCGGACAAGGCTCTTGATGGCGATGTTCAGTCCATGCGTCGCGTTCATCGTGAAAACGACCTGCTCGCTCGACGGCACGGAGAAGAGCTCCGCGGCTGCGCTGCGGCAGCGAAACAGCAGCTCGTCGGCCTGCTGCGCCGCGGCATACCCGCCGCGCCCGGGCGAGCTCATCGTGCGCATCGCCCGCACGACGGCCCGCTGCACCGCAGCGGGCTTTTGAAACGTCGTGGCGGCGCTGTCGAGATAGATCATAGCGCCACCTCTTGCATGCCGTCATCCGAGACGAAAAGCACCTTGACCGGCAGCACGCCGCCCGCGCGGCAGGCCTGCATAGCGCGCGCCGCGTGGCGGCGCGGGATTTCCAGCGTATAGCCGCAGCCGCGCTCGGTGATCGCAGCGCCCGCGCGGCGGATTTTGGCAGAGATACCCGCGTCGCTCAAAAGCCGCGCCATGCGCTGGGCATGGGTGACTGAGCGCGCGGCAAAGAGATAATAGTCCATACCGATTCCCCCTCACAGCATGATATGCGTGCGCGGCGGCGGTGTGCGGGCGAAAAGGGACGGGCGCTCAGAAAAAGCGTCCGTCCGAAGCGGTTTTGATTCAGTTGTCCGCGCGCTCAAGGAGCGCGATAGCGTGGACGGCCATCCCCTCGCCGCTGCCGGTGAAGCCGAGGTGTTCCTCGGTCGTGGCTTTCACGCTCACGCGCGAGACATCGATCTGGAGCTCACGCGCGATATTCGAGCGCATCTGCTCGCGGTACGGTGCGAGTTTAGGTGCCTGCGCCAAAATCGTCGCGTCAATGTTGACGACATCGTACCCCGCGGCGGCGAGGTGCAGCTTCACCCGCCGCAGCAGCTCTAAGCTCGAGATGCCAGCAAACTCGTCGGCGGAATCGGGAAAGAGCTTGCCGATATCGCCGAGCGCCGCCGCGCCGAGCAGCGCGTCCATCACGGCGTGGGTCAGTACGTCAGCGTCCGAATGGCCGAGCAGGCCCTTTTCGTAGGGGATCGTCACGCCGCCTAAAATCAGTGCGCGGCCCTCGGTCAGGCGGTGCACGTCGTAGCCGTGCCCGATGCGTAAATTCGTCATGGTATGGGTCCTTTCTTCAAGAAAAGGCAGAGGGGAAAGGTTCATTCCCCTCTGCGCTGTAAAATTGCTTCTGCGATCACAAGGTCGACCGGCGTGGTGATCTTGATGTTTTCCTCGCTGCCCTCTGTCAAGTGGACTTCCTTGCCCAGCCGCTCTACAGCGGAGCAATCGTCCGTAATAGTCGCGCCGTCCGCAATCGCGGACTGGAGCGCCGCCTTCAAAAGGTCGGTGGCGAAGACCTGCGGCGTCTGCACGGCGAAGAGCGCGCTGCGATCGGGCGTGCGCTCGACGATGCCGTCGTGCGCGACCTTGATGGTGTCGCGCACCGGAACGGCGGGCGCGGCGGCGAGATAAACTCTTGCCGCGTCGAGCACTTCGTCGATGAGCTCGACGGTGACGAGCGGACGCGCACCGTCCTGCACGGCAAAAAATTCCGTCTCGGGCGAGGCCTCGAGCGCCGCGCGCAGCACGGACTCTGTCCGCGTTGCGCCGCCGACGATGACCTTTACGGGTTTTCTGAGGCCAAAGGTCTTGCAGAGCTCAGCATAAGGCAGCAGCTCGTCCTCCCGCGCAGCGATGACGATCTCGTCGATGCCCTCCACGCAGTCGATCGTGAGCAGTGTGCGCACAAGGACGGGGATGCCGTCAAGGGTTTGCAACAGCTTGTTCTCCCCACCGTAGCGCGTGGAGCTTCCGGCGGCCGCAATCAGCGCGGCGCAGTACGGGTGAGTGCGCTTTTGGCGCTTGCCGAACATCTTTTGCAGCAGGCTCATGGACTCAATCGCTCTCCTTTAACAGCATCGCGGCGTTGACGCGCCCCTCAGCCTCGGGATACTCCACGTCTTCTGCCAGGACGATCTCTGATACGAGGATCTGCTTGGCAATGTGCAGCATCTTGCGCTCGCCGTTGGATAGTCCGCGCGTGCTGTCGCGATGCATCAGCGCCTTGATGACGGCGCTGACCTCGTCGAGATCGCCGCTTTTCAGGCGATCCATATTCTCGCGGTAGCGGTGGTTCCAGTTCGCCGTCATGTCGACACCGAGCTTGGGAATGCGCGCGATGACCTCTTCGATCTCGCTTCTCGTCTTGATGGCGCGGATGCCGATGGCCGTGGAATTCTCGGTCGGGATCTTGAGCGTTAGCCCGGAAATGGGCATTTTGAAGACGTAAAAATCCATTGCTTTGCCGCTGATCTTTTCGCGGACAATGCTGTCGATCACACCGGCGCCGTGCATCGGGTGCACGACCTTATCTCCCACTTGAAACATTCTATGCCCACCTCCCTTCAGGCAGAATGCCGATCCGGCATTCGCCCCGGTTTTCCGTGCGATGGAAAAGAAAAACAACACAAACACACAAGAGGAAACAATTCCCCATACATAGTATAACGTACTTTGCCATCATTTTCAAGCGACTTTTGATGAAATATCGCATAAAAATGGAAACGAGGTGGATTTTCGAAAAAATGTGGGCTCCCCTTTTCAGGAAAGCCCACGTGACGGAAGAACAATTTTTGCTTACTTATTGCTGCGGCGCCAGATGTGCATCTTCTCCGCGTCGGCGATGAGCTGCTCGCGGAAGTCGGGATGCGCGATGCCGATGAGCGCCTCGGCACGCTGCCAGGTCGAAAGGCCCTTGAGGTTGACCATGCCATACTCGGTGACGATGTAGTGCGTGCAGGAGCGCGGGTCGGTGCAGATGGAGCCGGGCGTCAGCGTGGGAACGATGCGGCTCTTGACCGTGCCGTCCTTGCCCGTGACGGTCGAGGACATGCAGATAAAGCTCTTGCCGCCCTTGGAGAGATAAGCGCCCATCGCAAAGTCGAGCTGGCCGCCCGTGCCGGAGATGTGCTTGATGCCCGCGGACTCGGCATTCACCTGACCGAACAGATCGCAGTCGATGGCGTTGTTGATGGAGATGAAGTTGTCGATCTGGGAGATGACAAACACATCGTTCGTATAGTCGACCGGCGCACCCATGACATCGGGATTGCGATCCATGTAGTCATAGAGCTTCTGCGTGCCGGCGGCGAAGGCAAAGACCTGACGGCCCTTGTCGAGCTGCTTGTGCTTGCCGGTGATCTTGCCGGCGAGGGCCATGTCGACAAAGCCGTCGACATACATTTCGGTGTGAACGGACAGGTCCTTGAGGTCAGACTGCGCGATCATCGAGCCGATGGTGTTGGGCATGCCGCCGATGCCGAGCTGGAGGCACGCGCCGTTCGGGATCTCAGGCACGACGAGGTTGGCGACCGCAGTGTCGACCTCGGTGGGGGCGCCGCCCGCGCCGAGCTGCGCAACAGGAGGATTCTCCCCTTCCACAACCATGTCGACGTCCTTGATGTTGATCTCGCAGCCGGTGAGGCCGTAAACCCAGGGAAGGTTCTCGTTGACCTCGACGATGACAGTCTTGGCGGCATCCAGCATGTCGGCTAAGTGAGAGCACGCGAGCGCGTAGCTGAAGTTGCCGTGCTTATCCATCGGCGTGACCTGGATCATCGCAACATCGACTGTGGCGTTGCCGTCGCGGTAGAAGCGCGGCAGCTCGCTGTAGCGCATGGGAATGAAATAGCCCATGCCCTTGGAGATAATCTTGCGGTCGATGCCGCTGCAATGCCAGGAGTTCCAGGTGAAGTGCTCACCGGCGTCCTCGGCCTTGCAGATCTCGGGCATCCACATCGTCACGCCGCCGCGGACCTTGACGTCCTTGAGCTCATTCTGGCGTGCGGCCAGAGCCTTGTCGAGCGTGTAGGGATGGTTGGTGCACCAGCCGTAGTCGACCCAGTCGCCGCTCTTGACGACCTTGACGGCTTCCGCGGCAGAGGTCAGCTTCTTCTGATAAAGCGCTGCGTAATCCATGGATAATTCCTCCTGTATGTATGTGAATTTGATTATCATTTCGGAACTATGTCGAAACTTTAACAATTATAGCATACCGATCGCCGTTTGCAAAGTCTTTCTTACGTGTCAGCGTAAAAAAGAACGTAAAAAAGAGACAGGCCGGAGCCTGTCTCTTTTCAGTTCGGGAAAATTACTCCTCGACAGGAGCCTCTTCCTCGCCGCTGAGCAGCGCGCGGATGCTGAGGGAGATCTTCTTCTTCTCCTCGTCGATGGCGGTGATCTTCGCGTCGACCATCTGGCCTTCGGACAGGACGTCGGAGGGCTTGTCGATGCGGCGGTCAGCGATCTGGGAGATATGGATCAGGCCGTCCACGCCGGGAACGACCTCAGCGAAAGCGCCGAAGGTCATCAGCTTGACGATGCGGACGTTGGCAACGTCGCCGACCTTGTAGGTGTTCATGAACACATCCCAGGGGTTCTGGGTGCGATCCTTGACGCCGAGGGAAATCTTGCGCTTCTCGGGGTCGAAGGAGATGACGTACACGTCAAGGTGATCGCCGATGGAGACGACCTCGGCAGGGTTCTTGATGCGGCTCCAGCTCAGCTCGGAGATGTG
>ERZ835880.1012-NODE-1012-length-25449-cov-3.090966_pt1 | contig 25449 bp, 25 predicted proteins | sample MGYA00519944_ERZ835880 | MGnify/ENA primary metagenome ERZ835880 (study PRJEB31850, sample SAMEA3708787) | human gut metagenome | biome: human gut; feature: human-associated habitat; material: faeces | place: China | collected 2014 ... | reverse complement strand
ATCATGTGGCGTGTAAGGCTAACGGTGACGGCTGCATGGATGAAACAAAAGTGGATGGTGTGACCAGAATTAATGATCATGAGTTTGAATTCCACAATGCACACTGTTTCAAGATAGATATTCCTCAGATTGGGCCTGCACAGGCAATTTACTATGATGTTGCGGCATTGAAGGCTTGTTGCAAGTACATAAAGGAACATCGGATTAAGCATCCGATCGTTTACATCATGGCCTGCCGTATCGGACCTTTTGCTGGCCATTTCTATAAAGAAGTCCATAAGCTGGGTGGTACTGTGTACCTGAATCCGGACGGACACGAATGGATGAGAGCAAAGTGGTCTGCACCGATTCGGAAATACTGGAAGATTTCTGAGCAGATGATGGTCAAATACTGTGATCTTGCTATCTGTGACTCATTGAACATCGAGAAGTATATTCACGAGTGCTATGACTGCAAAGGTATCAAGGGCAGAAATCCGAAGACGACATTTATCGCTTATGGTGCAGATCTGACCCTCAGTAAGTTAGCTGATGACGATGAGAAGCTGGTGAACTGGTATAAAGAAAAAGGATTGATGAAAAAGGAATACTACCTTGTCGTCGGTCGTTTTGTACCGGAGAACTCTTTTGAAGTTATGATTCGAGAATTCATGAAGAGTAAGAGCAAAAAGGTTTTTGCCATTATTACAAATGTGAATGAGAAGTTTTTGAATGAGCTTGAGGAAAAACTTCATTTCAAGAGCGATAAGAGAATTAAGTTTGTTGGCACTGTTTACGATCAGGAACTATTGAAGAAGATTCGAGAGAATGCCTATGCGTATTTCCACGGTCATACGGTTGGCGGAACAAATCCTTCGCTGATTGAAGCTCTCGGTAGTACGGATTTGAACCTATTGGTTGATGTTGGGTTCAACAAAGAAGTGGCGGAGGACTGCGCTTTGTATTGGAGCCGCAAACCGGGTAGCCTTGCAAAGTTGATTGATAAGGCGGACCAAATGAGTGTAGAAGAAATTGCAGAGATGGGACGGAGAGCTAAGAAGCGTGTGGCGGAAGAGTACACATGGGATAAAATTTGTGGGCAGTACGCAGATGTGTTTACAAAATAAACGAGGTAGGAAATATATATGAAAATCTCAAAATATTATAGAGCTTTTTTGAGAACGGCATTGAATTCTGAAAATAAAAAGCGGCTTTTCAATAGGAATTTCACGATACTATGCAATAACTGTGTGGGGGGGGTGATCCTTCACGAGTTGGGGGAACGCTTTAATTCTCCAACAGTTAACTTGTTTTTTGGCGCAGAGGACTACATCAAGTTTTTGGAAAAACTAGATCACTATTTGGGCCAGACTCTAGTAGAAGCTCAAAGTGACAAGGATTATCCGGTCGCTAAGCTGGATGATATAACTATTTATTTCATGCATTATCCATCTTTTGATGAAGCCAAAAGAATCTGGGAAAAAAGGACCGAGAGAATTAATAGAGATAATCTCTATGTTATTTTAGTTCAGCAAAATGGCTGTACAGAAGAACTTCTAAAGAAGTTTGATGAACTTCCTTATAAACATAAGTTAGCACTTACGGCACGTCCGATGCCTGAAATCAAATGCTCATATTATATTTCTGGGTCAGAGCAATCGAATGGCGATGTGATGGACTTGTGTAAATATAAGGGCAAATTCACAGGTAGACGATGGATTGATGATTATGATTATGTGGGATTTTTAAATATGAAATGATGTGAGGAGAAAAAACGGTGACGAATGATTGTAAAAAAATGAAAAGAGCATTAATTGTGACTGCGCTGGCTCGCTTTACAAAAAGCTTTTTAACGAACGATATTATTACGCTTCAGAAAATGGGATATGAAGTACACTGTGCTGCAAATATCAATCACGCTGGGGCCGAATGTATGCCAGCATATTTTGAAGACATGAATGTTGTTTTTCATCAAATCGATTTTTCGTCTAGCAAACCGGTATCCTTTGAAACCTTGAAGTCGTATAAACAGATGGTAGAATTGTTCAAAAAAGAACATTTTGATTTGATTCATTGCCATACTCCGATTGCGGGTGCAATTGCTCGATTCGCAGGAAGAAGGCAGCGAAAAGCAGGAAGTATTGTGATATACACCACACATGGATTCTATTTTCATAAGCACTCTAGCAAGAAAACATGGATGGTTTTTCATACCATTGAAGATATGATGTCAAGATATTGTGATGCCATCATTACCATTAACAGAGAAGATTACGAGAATGCAAAGAAATTACATTGTAGAAAAGTTTTTTATATTCCAGGAGTTGGAGTGGATACAAAGCGTTTTCGCGATGTAGATATAGATCGTTCGGCGTATAGAAAGATGTTGGGTATTAGAGACAATCAGTTGTTAGTACTGGCTGTGGGCGAACTCTCCCACAGAAAAAATCATCAGATTATTGTTAAAGCACTTGCTAAGGCTCAAATACCGGGTGCGGTTTTTATGATTTGTGGTAATGCTATGACAAGTGCAAATACAAAAGAAGAATTAGAACAACTTGCAAAAGAAGTTGGTATTGATTTGAGGCTTATGGGACTTCGCGATGATATTCCGCAGATTTGTAAATGTGCAGATATCGGTGTTATGCCATCAACGAGAGAAGGACTTGGTCTTTCTGGTATTGAAATGCTGGCTGCAGGTCTTCCCGTGATAGCATCTAATGTGCATGGTATTGTGGACTATGTTACGGATGACGTTGATGGCTATTTGTGCGACCCATTTGATGAAAATGTATTTGCAAAAGCTATTAGTAAGCTGGCTGACGAAAATTTGCGTAAATCTATGATTGAAAATTGTGAGAAAGCAGCAGAACCATTTGATGTTGAACATTCTAAAAAAGCGATGCAAGACATCTATTTTGAAATGCTGAATTGAGAAAAGATGATGAATATATTACATTATTCACTTGGTTTCCCTCCGTTCCGTCGAGGAGGAATGACACAGTATTGCTTGGATTTGATGATTGAACAGACTAAAGTCGGGCATCAGGTTGGGCTTTTATGGCCGGGTAGACTATATGATCTTACTCCAAAGTCGAAAGTAAATCAAAAACAAAAATATAAGCTACAGAATGATTTGTATTGTACAAGTTATGAATTGTTAAATCCATTGCCGATACCCTTAATGGATGGAATTCAAGATCCTGCGATGTACCTGATTAAGAAAGAAAAAAAGGTATATACCGAATTCTTTCAAAAACACACATTTCAGGTGCTTCATATTCATACGTTTATGGGACTTCCTTCTGAACTAATAGAAGCGGCACATGAAGTGGGAGTTAAGACTGTATTTACTACTCATGATTATTTTCCGATATGCCCACGTTGCAATTTATTCCATTCTGGAAAAGATTGTCAGGATGACAAAAAATGTTCCGATTGTGTAAGCTGCAATCAATATGGCTTGTCATTTAATAAAATGAGACTTTTTCAGTCAGAACTGTATAAAAGTGTTAAGGAAAGTTCTGTTATCAAGATGCTTCGTGCTAGACACAATAGGAAAATGTACGATGCAACAGAGCAGGTGATTGAATCAGAAATTATTGATGCGAAGAAGCAAAAGGAATATCAGAATTTACGCGACCGTAATATAGTTTTGCTTGAAAAAATGGACGTTGTTCATTTCAATAGCACAAATACGCTTTGTATTTATAAGAAGCGAGGATACGCCGGAGATAATGCGAAAGTAATATCAATATCCAATGGAGCAATTGCAGATCATAAAAGAATACGAAAAGTAGGTTCACCGGTAAGATTTGGCTATTTAGGACCGCTTACTACCCACAAGGGATATAACTTGTTTAAGAATGCATGCGATGCATTGTGGCAAAGTGGAGAACATAATTTTGAAGCCCACATTTTTGTTGAAATTAATAATCCACCGCCATATATGATATGTCACAAGCCATATTCTTACCAAGAACTTCCGAATGTTATGGATCAATTTGATGTTTTGGTCACTCCTAGTGAATGGGAAGAAACGTTTGGATTCACTGTACTAGAGGCGTTGAGCTATGGAATTCCAGTAATTGTGAGCGAAAAAGTTGGGGCAAAAGATTTATTTTTTGAGGGGAAAAACGGTTTTGTAATTGAGGGTTCTGTTCACAAGCTAAAAGATTGCTTAAAAAAACTTATTGACAATCCGTCTATTGTCCGGCAAATGAATTCTTATACGGTGGAAAATTTCGATGTCAAAACAATGGCAGAACATGCACATGAAATTGAAAAACTGTATCAAAAATAAGATCATAGTAGGAGAGAAAAATGTATAAAGGCGATAGAACAAGATGGCTTTCTGAAATGCGTCATCCCGAATTGGTTGCACAATATAGATTTGTAAGAGCAAAGCGTCAATGTGAGTACTGGGCAAATAAAAATAAGGTGGTATATTTATTCGTTCGGTTTATATATGAGCATTATAAAGTAAAATACAATACAAATATACCAGCGCGTTGTAAAATCGGGGGGGGTCAAAATTCGGCATCTTGGAGGTATTGTGTTTAATCCTGGTGTTATAGTAGGAAAAAATGTGGATTGTCTAAACGGTGTTCTACTTGGACAAATTGATAGTGGTGTAAAAGCCGGCACACCGGTTATTGGCGATAACGTTTTTCTGGGGACAAACTCGATTGTTGTAGGAAAGATAAAGATAGGTAATGATGTCTTGATAGCTCCCGGTGCATATGTCAATTTTGATGTTCCCGATCATTCTATCGTAATTGGAAATCCAGGGAAGATAATACCGAAGCAGAATGCCACTGAGGGTTATATTGCATCTCCTGTTGAATAATAAAATGGCAGATAATCTTGAGAGAAAATCTATTGAATTTTGCAGGATATATCGCCATTAGGGGGAAAATAGATTATGCAAGGGAAAATTAGTATTATTGTTCCAGTTTATAAAGTTGAAGAAGAATTGGAGCGTTGTGTACAAAGTCTGGTGAATCAGACTTATAAAAATATTGAAATCATATTAGTTGATGATGGCAGTCCGGATCGGTGCCCACTTCTTTGCGATGAATATGCACAAAAGGATAGTCGTGTACGAGTAATTCATAAAAAGAATGGTGGTTTATCAGATGCACGAAATGTCGGGTTACAGGCAACAACAGGTGAATATGTGTTGTATATTGACTCAGATGATTATATTGATTTGGATTCATGTGAAAGATTTTTAAAAGCAACCGAACAGCAGAAAGTGGATATTGTTGTAGGATCAGCAATTATGGAAAAATCAGATGGTAGTTGTGAGGAGATGCTTCATACAGCAACCCCTTCAGGAATTATATATAATGCAAGTGAATTTATTGAAAAATCCATCAGAGCGTATCAATGGTATGCACCTGCTTGTTTTAATATGTATCGGAGAGACTTCTTATTACAAAATGAACTTTTTTTTAAGGTTGGCATCTACTTTGAAGATATGCAAATGCTACCACGAGTTTTTTTAGCTGCTCAGAAAATTGCCTGTATGGATGGTGTTTTTTATCACTATGTTGTTCGAGAAAATTCGATAATGACATCCCAAAAAGATACAAAGAAAAAAAACAATTCTATTCAGAATCTAAGAGAATGGAAAGAGCAATTTGACCATGTTCAAGATGCGGAATTAAGAAAAATATTATATGGCATGTTGGTTAAATGCTATTTGCATGAATGTAGGGTATATGGCATTACAAAGTGGGAAATTGATGGTGTAGATTTTAAGTTTGTAGTTAATAATTCGTTGAATTTTAAAGAAAAGATTAAGGGCTTGCTATTTGCACTTCTTCCGAAGTGCTATGTGAGAGTATAGGATTACTCCTGTTCTTTTTATCAGTCAGAAAGTATTTTGACGATAAGGAAAAGCTACTTTGTACAACGGGAATAATAGTCAGATTGACGATTTTATTTTTTTATTATACAAGTTCTCTGATCGGAGCATATATGCCATGCTTTTAAGTACCTGTAATATGATCGTATGTGAAATCATGTAATAATCTTGTATCGACAGGATAATATAAGAGATAAAAGATGAAAGATGGGAGGATATATTGATTCGTAATGAATATCAAAGTAGATATAGATTTAGCAGCGGTTCAGATAATGTGGCTTTTTTTGATGATGAAAATTACTTTAGTAGGCCAAAGTGTTTGGATGATATTTGAACTGACAGGCTGTATGTTATGCACAATTTATGTTATTACAAACATTAAATATGTCCCTAGAAATGCATTAATGCTTGTAATTGCGCTCGCAATGAGTTATTTAGTGTCTACACTTGTTAACAGAGAATATAATGGCCCATGGATTACATATACGGGTGTCGAATTTACTTGGAAAATAATCCTGTATTTTACTGTTTCGTGGATTGCAATAAAAAAAAGAGGAAGTAATAATATAGCAAAAGCATCATGGAATTGTTTAATGCTTTATTGGGTTCCATCAATTATTACAGTTTTTGCTCAAGGACGAAACGTTATAGATAATGCAAATAATGTTTATTTTATAGGCAATAAATTTAATGTAGCATATTTAAATGTTGTAATGCTGTGTTTGTTACTGTTTTTAAACAACGAAAGAAAAGAGTATTGCAGTCGTAGTTTTGTTTTGAAAATAAATAGCAAGAAAATAGGAGTATTCTTATTCTATACAATAATTGTGTCTATAGATTACTATATGAAAGCATACACAGGTCTCTTCATGATCCTGTTTATATTAATTCTTGCGATATTGTCCAGATATCTTCAGTTTAGAATTGCAAAAAAATGGAGTGGATTTTTGAATTTTATTGGCAAACCTCTTATAGTGACTATATCGGTGGTGGCTTCGGGATTGGTAGCAATAATTCTTGAAGCAATCATGAATATACCAACAATTGGAGCGTATTTAGCATCAATAGGTAAAACAGGAAATATTCTTTCAAGAACTTTGATTTATAAAAATCTGGCAGAAATTATTGAAAGAAAGCCGTTGATAGGATACGGATATGGATCCGCTATTGTTTCAAGATATTTTGGACCTAATGCTCAAAATGGATTGGCACAGGTAATGATTTATACGGGCATTTTGGGGACGTTCCTTATGCTCCTTATAACATTCTACTGCTGCAAAGCCGGGGGGCAAAGCAAAGGATCACAATCAGTAGCGTTCCTATATGCAATATATGCCTTTATTCTTTCAGCAACAGTTGAGATTACTTATGGTGGCACCTTCTTTATCTTATTAGCTTTTTATTGTGCATGTGGATGGGAAAAGAAGTTGAACAGAGGAGATATGTATGAGTGACTTAGTGAGTATTATTGTGCCAATATATGGCGTTGAGGAATACTTAAGTAAATGTATAGATTCTATTATTAATCAAACATATAAAAATCTAGAAATTATTTTGGTTGATGATGGTAGTCCAGATAAATGTCCAGATATATGCGATGCATTCGAAAAAAAGGATGAGAGAATAAAGGTGATCCACAAAAAGAATGGTGGATTATCTGATGCAAGAAATGCCGGTATTGATACTGCACATGGAGACTATATCGTTTTTGTTGATAGCGATGATTGGATTGAAAACACAATGGTAGAGCATTTGCTCTTCGCATGTAAAAAATATAATGTTGAAATGGCAACTTGTGCTAGATATATTACAGATGGTCATTCAACTAGAGCAGTCGCATTTAATGGTCCAGCAAGAGCATATTCAGCTGAAGAAGCATTGAATGAAATACTCTTAGGAAAGTCAATGGATGTTGCTGCTTGGGATAAAATTTATGTTCGTAATCTATTTGAAGAAATACGTTTTCCGGTTGGTGAAAATAATGAAGACATTGCAGTTTTCTATAAATTAGTAGATTTGGCTGGCAGAGTAGCACATACTGGTACAACGGAATATTTTTATCGGAGTCGTCCGGGCAGTATTACAAAATTGAAATATAGTACAGATGCCAGAAAAATCATCGAGAAAAATCTGAATTCAATAGAAAAATTTCTTGATAAAGAGTATCCAAGCTGTATGCCAAGTTTTTATCGCTATAAAACAATGAACATTTATGCATTGTTGAATAAGTATATTAAATGCGAAGGAACAAAGAAAACACAAGAATTTGAGCATCTGATGAACGAGTTCCGAAAAAATAAGAGCTATTTCTTTAATGATGATCAGACCCCATCAAAAGAAAAGAAGATTGCCATAATGATTCTTTTGCATCTTTACAATCCGTATTTACTTGTAAAAGAAAAGATTACGGGTCATAAGTGACGAAGGGAGAAATTGAGAAAATGATTTATGCGCCGATATTAATTCCGACTTTGTGTCGCAGTAAGCATTTCATTCGGTGTATTGAAAGCTTAAAAAAGAATGGATGGGCAATGTACACAGATGTATATGTTGCACTTGATTATCCGTCTAAAGAAACTCACTGGGAAGGGTATAATAAAATTAGGGAATATTTAAAAGGTGAGTTTCCGGAGTTTGCAAGTTTTAATGTTATAGCTCGCGAAGCGAATTATGGTAGTGCTCGGAATATGAGAGAATTAAGAAACGATATATTAAAAAAATATGATCGATTCATACGGACAGATGATGACTGCGAATTCTCTCCAAATTTTATTGAATATATGGATAAAGCCTTAGATAAATATGAAGATGACCAATCAGTAGTAGCGGTTACTGGTTATTCATATCCATTAAATTGGCATGTTAGTGATAAAGCTAATATTTTCAAATCAAAACTTCTTTTTTCAATGTGGGGAACCGGTTTTTGGAAATCAAAGTTTCTCGATTTGCAAGCATTATTTAATGAGCCAAATTATTTTAGTGCAAATTTTAATAAGGACCTGAATAATGGAAAGATGAAAAAACTTACGCAGGTGTCATTTGATGATTATTCAGAATATGGCACGGCATATAAGGAATATCGAGGTCTATTAAACATTTTTTCCGACAGAGCTCTTACGGTTTATTTGCAACTGGAAAATAAGTATATAATTACACCTGTATTGTCAAAAGTTCGTAATAATGGATTTGATGGATCAGGAGTTTATTGTTTAAATACACTTGAAAAAAGTGAGAAGAAAGACGATTCACAGGCATACAATTATCAGGTGCAAAGTATTGATAGCGATACAAAGTTTGAAATTATAGAAGATGTTTTGAAGGATGAACATGGAAATAAAAAGGTAATTGATTCATTTGATCGAGTGCCAAAAGAGAAAAGAATTAAAATGAAGTTGAGATATTTCCTTTATAAATCATTTGGAAAAACAAAATATATAAACATAATGAGAAAGCGTAAAAATAGTGACGGGAAATAAAAACACAACAATAAAAAACAACTAAACAAATTTAATTTTATCTAATCACAACTATGAAAAAACTTTTTTTGATTCTGTCAGTGGCCCTGTTCGCATTGGGTACTGTTAACGCTTTCGCGCAGGAGGCTGCTGCAGCTGCCGAAACCCAACTCGCCGGCGATAGCCTGCACCACGTGATGATGCAGAAGTTCCTCGAGGGTGGTTGGGCATGGATGCTCCCGATCCTTATCTTCCTGATTATCGGTCTGGCCGTTGCCATCGAGCGTATCCTCTATCTCTCGCTGTCGACGATCAACTCGAAGAAACTCATCACCAAGGTTGAAGAAGCCCTGAAGAACGGCGGCATCGAAGCTGCCAAGGAAGTTTGCCGCAACACGCGCGGCCCGATCGCTTCGATCTACTACCAGGGTCTCGACCGTTACGATCAGGGTCTGGATTCGGTCGAGAAGGCTGTCGTTTCCTACGGTTCGGTTCAGACCGGCCAGATGGAGTCGGGTCTTTCGTGGATCGGCCTGTTCATCGCCCTTTCGCCCATGTTGGGATTTATGGGAACCGTCGTCGGTATGATCGCGGCGTTCGACGCCATCCAGGCTGCCGGTGACATCAGCCCGACGCTGGTTGCAGGCGGTATCAAGGTCGCCCTGCTGACGACCCTCATGGGTCTTATCGCTGCGGTTATTCTTCAGCTGTTCTACAACTATATCGTTTCGAAGATCGACTCGCTCGTGAACGATATGGAGGATTCGTCCATCACGCTGATGGATATTCTGACGGCTTACAACAAGAAATAATCGAACGCTGAAATAGTCAAAAGCAATTATGAAAAAGATTTTAAACATATTGCTGGGTATTCTGATGGCTATCACCGTAGTCCTCATGGTCTACGCGATCGCTACCGGCGGCTCGGACGCATCGATCAGCGTGAACCTGATGTGGGGTTACTTCCTCTTCGTGTTCGCTGTCGCTGCGGCCATTTTCTGCGCCGTTTTCGGAATGATTCAGAACCCGGCAGGCATCAAGGGAACCATCCTGTCCCTGGCGTTGATCATCGTTATCGTGGGCGTGTCGTACTTCTACTCGGCAGGCCACACGGTGAACATCGTCGACCTCCAGAACAACGGGTTCTTCGGCCACGGTGAAACCGTAATTACCGAAACGAGCATCCTCGTAACCTATGTTGCATGCGTCGCCGCATTCGTGACGGCCGTAGCAACCGAGATCTGGGGCGCATTCAAATAACCGAGTAAGACACAATGGCAACAGATAAAAGAAAAATCCAGGAGATCAATGCCGGTTCTATGGCCGACATCGCCTTCCTGCTGCTGATTTTCTTCCTGGTGGCCACTACCATGAATACCGACACGGGTCTGGTGCGCATGCTTCCGCCGATGCCTCCTGAGGATCAACCCCAGGATGAAATCAAGGTCAAGGAGCGCAACCTCTTCCTGGTGTTCATCAACGGTAGGGGCGACATCATGGCAGGAGCCGCAGGAAAACAGGAGGCGATCGACCTGCGTCAACTCAAGGACAGGACCAAAGAGTTCATCCTCAATCCGCTGGATGACGAGAACCTGCCCGAGAAGGCGAACAAGGACATTGAACTTCCCGACGGCGGCAAGTGGGTATATCCCGTGAGCGAAGGCGTCGTCTCGTTGCAGACGACCCGGGATACGGGCTACCAGTCCTATATCATGGTGCAGAACGAACTCACGCGCGCATTCAACGAAGTGCGTGACGAAGTGGCACAGCGTAAATTCGGCGCAAAATTCGCGGATCTTCCCGAGGAGTTGCGCAATGCAGTATCGAAGGCCGTACCTCTGAAGATTTCGGAGGCTGAACCGCGTAACATTAAGAAGTAAGCCATGGCAGTAATGAAAAAGAAGGGCAGCAAAGGTCTGCCCCCTATCTCGACCGCTTCGCTTCCTGACGTGATCTTCATGATCCTCTTCTTCTTTATGGTCTCGACGACCATGCGCGATCAGGAACTGCTGGTGAGATACAAACTTCCGGAAGCTACCGAAGTGCAGAAACTCGAGAAGAAATCGCTCGTAAGTTTCATCCACATCGGTCCTCCGGCAATGACGATGCAGGCAAAGTTCGGAACCGCGCCGCGCATCCAGTTGAACGACTCTTACAAATCGACCCGGGACATCCTGGACTTCGTTGCCGCCGAGCGCGACAAACTCTCCGAAGCCGACCGCGCTTCGATGACGATCTGCCTCAAGGCCGACGAAGCTACGAAAATGGGTATCGTGACCGACGTCAAGCAGGAGCTGCGTCGCGCCAACGCCCTGAAACTCTCCTATGCGGCTTCCAAGTCGCTGGGTTACTGATCCGGAGATTTCTTTTTGAAAAAGAGCAGGCTTACAGCCTGCTCTTTTTGTTTGACCGGGAATGCCGGGAATGTGCGGCAAATACGCGACAAATACGCCGCAAGCACCGGAAACGTCAGAGAGAGGAGGGGAGGGGCGTCAGAAAGGGAGTTCCAACTGATCAATCTCGTGGTTGAACGTCAGCCGGTGGTGGGGCGTGAGGCCGTGCTCGCGGATCGCCAACCGATGCTCGCGCGTCGGATAGCCCTTGTTCTTCGCCCAGCCGTATTGGGGAAACTCTTCGGCGATGCAGAGCATGTACTCGTCACGATGGGTTTTGGCAAGCACCGAAGCCGCGGCAATGTCGGCGTATTTGCCATCGCCCTTGACGATGCAGCGCCAGGGAATTTCGAGACGTGTGCGGAACCGGTTGCCGTCGATGGCCAGAAACGCCGGAGCGGGATCGAGGCGCGCCACAGCCAGCGACATACCCTCGAACGAAGCGTTCAGGATGTTGATTTCGTCGATCCGTGCGGCGGAGACCGCCTCGACAGCCCATGCGACGGCCTCGCGCTCGATGACGGCCCGCAACTTTTCGCGGTTGCGCTCGGTCATCTGCTTCGAGTCGTTGAGCAGCGGGTCGTGGAAATCGGGCGGCAGCATCACGGCCGCCGCAAACACCGGCCCGGCCAGACATCCCCGCCCGGCTTCGTCACACCCGGCCTCCGGAAGGTCGTATTGATACTGGTTTTCTAACATCGCACCACAAAGTTACGGATTATTCCGGCTTTTTTCGCTAATTTTGTCCGGAGAAAAAGCCCCCGACATGAAATTCGACATCGCACGGCAGCCGCTCGTTCCGGCCTTCCTGACCCTCGCCGCACTCGCCGTCGTCGCGATGTGGAACGCAGGCGGCCCCGCCGTGTCCATGGCGGTGCAGGCCGGCCATGCCGCAGGAACCGTCGATATAGGCCGGAATGCCGCCGGCGCACTTGCGGTCTCTTCCCCCGGGGAACTGCTGGCGCAGTTCCAGGCCGCACATCCCGTCTGGGCGCGCTGGATCGCCGGACTGCTGATGCTCTTCACGGGCATGTCCGTCGGGCGCCTCACCGTACGCTACAACCTCTACTCCGTCGGAACCTGTCTCGCCATCCCGCTCTACGGAGCGATCGCCTGCGGCCTCGCCGTCGGCGGCGACTGCCTGACGACCTTCGCCGCATCGGCCCTGCTGGCCCTCGCCACGAAGAATTTCTGCCGTTCGTACTGCAACGGATTCGGCTTCGACGCCATCTTCCGCGCCTCGCTCTACATCGGACTGCTGCCGCTCGTCGCCACGGCCGCAGCGCCGCTCCTGATCCTGCTGCCGCTGGCCGTCATGCTTTTCCGGCGCACGCTACGCGAAGTCGCCGTCGCGGTTGCGGGCCTGCTGCTGCCCGCTCTCACGCTCTGCTACGTCAACTGGGCCGCCGGAGGCGAGTTTCTCGCTCCGGTCGCGGAACCGGGAAGCGCATTCATCGCCGGAACGCCGCTGTCGCTGTTCCTCTCGACGCCCGTGCAGAACCTCGTCCTGCCGGGAGCCGTCTTCCTCCTCGACCTGACGGCCCTGCTGTTTTTCCTCTCGGACATCTACGCCCTCGGCACCAAACCGCGTCTCATATTCATATTCAATATAAGTGCGCTCCTGCTGACCGCCGCCGCACTGTGCGGTCCCGCCGCCACACCTGCAACCGTCGCCCTCGCGGCGGTGCCTTCGGCCGTCCTGCTGCCCTTCATGTTCGTGCGCATCCACCGGGCGATCGCCCTTCCCCTCTACCTGCTATTGCTCGCCTCTGCCGTCATTAGCGCAGTTTTACAATAATCTATTTAGTTCGAAACATAGCACAAACGGTTCTATTTGCCACTTTGTGCCCAAATGTGCTATTGCTTATGGTAGATTGAAAAGTTTTAATTGTATATTTGAGAACGAACAACAGTGACGCAATGCTTTGTTCAGAAAAACTTAAATTACAATTACTATGAAGAATTCAATGAATTCGTCGGTTCAACAACCGATGATTGTGAAGTATGTCGAGTCGCTTCACAACGGTATCCAGTCGCAGGCCCTTTCGCGCTATGCAATCGGCTACATCCTCCGCGGAACGAAGTACATCTACGACGGCGATAAGCGTCAGACACTTTCGCGCGGCGACGTTTTCTATCTGGGCATCGGACACCACTACATTGAGAACTTCCCCGAAGGCGGCCAGCCGTTCGAGCAGGTGCTCTTTTATTACACGCCCGGCGACCTGCAACGCATCCTGATGCATCTGAACATCACCTACGGGCTGAACATTTCGAACGAACATTCGTGCGAAAACTGCCGCAACCGTTCGCACGTCACCATGCCCGCGTGGAACTCGCTGCGAAACTTTTTCATCAACACCAACAACTACCTGCGCGACGAGGATTTCCGCCACGACGAGACAGCCGAGAACATCAAGATGACCGAGTTGATCTACCTGATCGCCTCGCACGAGGATTGCTGCATCAAAAGCAAGCTGTTGAGCAACGTCGACGCCGCGAAGGAGAATTTCGAACAGACCGTCTACGACCACATCTTCAAGGACATTTCGATCGAGGAGCTTTCGAAACTCACCAACCGTTCGCTCACCTCGTTCAAAAAGGAGTTCCGCCGCCACTTCCAGATGCCGCCCCACAAGTGGTACATCCGCCAGCGGCTGATGCACTCGCGCCTGCTGCTGATCTCGACCTCGAAATCCATCTCCGAAATCGGCAACGAATGCACGTTCCCCAACACATCGCATTTCATCAAACTCTTCAAGAAGGAGTATCAGATGACGCCCGCCACCTACCGGCACAAGCACCTCACGTCGCTGGTCCCGGAACCCGCCCTCAACGAAACGGCGGAAGCTGCGGAAATGCGCGAGGCGCTTTAATCAAAAACTTATAAACACGCAGGTATTTTAAAAATTTTAATTATAATCTATAAACAAAATTACGTTAGGTTTTAGAAAAATGTTACAAAACATTTGGAGTTTCATAAATTTCAATTACCTTTGTGTAACAAACGTGGGATTCTCTCACTCTCATTAACCTAACTAACCTAACCAGAGAGGTCCGATACCGGCAGGTGTCCGACCTCTTTTCTTTTGCGTGTTTGCGGGCGGGCGCTCTTTTTTGCGGGCGGGCGCAGAGCCGGACCATCAGCGGCAAGGCTCCGCACCCGACAACCCGCCTTTCAGGCGGGCGCACGCTAAACTCCGGCTTTCAGCAGAGGGTATCCTTCCCGGAACAGCGGATCATCCGCCAGCATGGCGCGCAGCCGTGCGTCGCCCGCGCAGCAGGCCGCCGCCGTTTCGGCCATCCGCAGAAAGCGAAGCCGCAGGAACCGGCAGGGAAGCATCTCGGTCCCGTGGTCGTAATAGTCGCCGTCGAGGCAGGCGAGCGCCGCGTCCCGGTAAGCCCGCACGGCCGACGGGTGCGACCCGACGCGGAGAAAGAAATCGCCGAGCCGCTCCCACTCCACGCTTTCGGCAAAGGCGCGCCGGTCGGCGCAGCATTTCAGCCCCTCCGCCCTGCGGACGGCCCGGAGGTGTTCCTCCTCCACGGCTTTGCGAAGATCCGCATCCAACAACAGTTCGTTTCCGCGCAGGCGGGCTGCAAGGCGGTAATTCGCCTTGCCGGTTTGCATTGTTTTCATAAAAGCACATTTTGAAATTAGACAAACGCCGGAGCCTGCCGAAGCGAATCAAAGAACGCAACAGGGCGTAATATCCCCGTCGATGCGGTCTTCGACAGACTGCCGATTTTCAAATGTGCGAATGATATGCAGGTAAAAGAATCACATAATTTCCGGACAAACGGCCCGGGTCATGCCGGAGATAACCGTTGCGGGGACAAATATAAGGCAAATTTCGGCTTCCTCCAAAAAAATCCGCATCCCCTCCGGTGCACCCAGACCCCGCATCGGAACAATAATTGGCTTTTTCACGGGGTTTTTCAATTATTTTTTCTTATTTTTGCATCAATTGGAAAATAATGAACTTAAATGCCGAAGTTTTATGACAAGGTAGATGTACTAAAAAAACCCGGATGGCTGAAAATCCGACTCCACCGCACTCCCGAATGGGGCGAAGTGCGGCAGATCGTCGAAAAGCACAATCTGCACACGATTTGCAGCAGCGGCAGGTGTCCCAACCAGGCCGAATGCTGGAGCCGGAGGACAGCGACATTTATGATTCTGGGAGACATCTGCACTCGGGGCTGCCGTTTCTGCGCAACCAAAACGGGCCGTCCCCTTGCTCCCGACGCCGAGGAGCCACGACAGGTGGCCGAAAGCGTCGCACTGATGAAACTGCGGTATGTCGTCGTAACTTCCGTGACGCGCGACGACCTCCCCGACGGCGGAGCAGCCCATTGGGCCGCAACCGTGGAGGCCATCCGCACACAGAACCCCGACGCCGTAATTGAGCTTCTTATTCCCGATTTGGACGCACGGCCCGACCTGCTGGAGGTGATCGTCGCGTCGAAGCCCGACATCATCGGGCACAACATCGAAACCGTCGAGCGACTGACCCCCGTGGTGCGCTCCAGAGCCAAGTACCGTACGAGCCTGGAGACCCTGCGCTGTCTGAACAGGCAGGGCGTCGTAACGAAAAGCGGACTGATGGTCGGACTTGGCGAGAGCGATGATGAAGTTTTGCAAACCTTGCACGACCTGCGCGACGCAGGCGTGCGGATTGTGACACTCGGTCAGTACCTTCGGCCCACTCTGGAGCACTACCCCGTTGCGGCGTATATCACTCCTGAAAAATTCGAATGGTACAGACTCCGGGCGCTGGAAATGGGTTTCAGCTACTGCGCGAGCGCACCTCTGGTCCGCTCGTCGTACATGGCCGAAGAAGCCCTGCGAAGCGTAAAAAGTTTGTAGCGATGAAAGCCTACTGCCGGGACCTCGGACGCATGGACTACAAAACCTGCTGGGATTTGCAGCAGGAGCTGTTCGACGCCGGGGTAGCCCGAAAGCGCACCGGTCCCATTCCGGTCCCGGGCGCGGACGGCGCGGACGATGCGGGCACGGTCCTGCTGGTGGAGCATCCGCCGGTTTACACGCTGGGCAAGAGCGGGCATGCCGAAAACCTGCTCGTCAATCAGGAAGCGCTCGAAGCGATGGGCGCACAGTTCTTTCACATCGACCGCGGCGGCGACATCACCTTCCACGGCCCCGGGCAGCTGGTATGCTATCCGATCCTCGACCTGGAGCGTATCGGCATCGGCCTGCGGGAGTATATCGAAGCGCTGGAGGAGGCCGTGATCCGCACGGTCGCGGAATACGGCATCGCGGCGGGACGCATCGCCGGAGCCTCGGGGGTCTGGATCGACCCCGGAAAGGCGCGGCCGCGCAAGATCTGCGCAATAGGAGTCCGTTCGTCGCGTTATGTCACCATGCACGGGTTCGCACTGAACGTGACGACCGACCTTGAGTGGTTCTCGCGCATCAACCCCTGCGGATTCACCGACCGGGGCGTCACGTCGATCGCCGCCGAAACGGGGTTGCAGCCGTCGATACAGGAGGTAAAACAGCTGATCATCAGGGAATTGACCACAGCCTTGCAGTGTGAAATAACGAGCGGTTCGTGAGAGACGGCCGGCAAAAGGGTCTGGCATCTCACTCATCTCCCACCCTGAAGGAGGGCCGGAGCGGAGATTTTTAAACGATGCCACAGGCGGCGGCGACAGCGGCGGACAGCGCCGAAACGATATAAAGACGCAATAACGATAATTGGAAATTAAATGTTAAAATATATAAATTACAATTCGTATGCCTATAGAAAAACGCTGGGTAGTGAAGCCACAGGGCGACCCCGCGACGGCAGCCATGCTGGCTGCCGCTCTGCGGATCTCGCCAGTACTGGCCAATCTGCTCGTACAGAGAGGCATAGACACCGTAGAAAAGGCGGAGAAATTCTTTAAACCGAGCCTCGCCGACCTGCACGATCCGTTCCTGATGAAGGACATGGAGAAGGCGGTCGAGCGAGTCGAACGGGCCGTTGCGAACCAGGAGAAGATCATGGTTTACGGCGACTACGACGTGGACGGCTGTACGGCCGTCGCGCTGGTTTACAAGTTCCTGCGCCAGATCGGGCACAAAAACCTGATGTTCTACATCCCCGACCGTTATACCGAAGGATACGGTATTTCGATCAAAGGTATCGACCTCGCCGCCCGCAAGGGCGTGGGGCTTATCATCGCCCTGGACTGCGGCATCAAAGCCACGGAAAAGGTTGTCTATGCGAAGACGAAAGGCGTGGATTTCATCATCTGCGACCACCACCTCCCGGCCGAGGAGATTCCCAAGGCCGTAGCCGTTCTGGACCCCAAGCGGGTCGACTGCTCCTACCCGTTCGACGAACTGTCGGGCTGCGGCGTGGGATTCAAACTCGTGCAGGCCTATGCGCAGAAAAACCGCATGCCTTTCGAGCAGATCCTGCCCCTGCTGGACCTGCTGGTCGTGTCGATCGCCTCGGACATCGTGCCGCTGGTCGGCGAGAACCGGATTCTGGCCTATTTCGGCCTGAAGAACCTCAACCGCGAGCCGTCGAAAGGTCTGCTGTCGATCATCAAGATCTGCGGGCTGGACAAACACAATATCACCATCGACGACATCGTCTTCAAGATCGGGCCGCGTATCAACGCCGCCGGGCGCATGCGGATGGACGAGAACGACGAAAACGCCTCGCCTTCGGGCGGGCACGCCGCCGTGGAACTGCTGATCGAGGGCAACGAGTCGATCGCCGAGGAGTTCGGCAGCGTGATCGACGCCTACAACCAGGATCGCAAGTCGATCGACCGTTCGGTGACGCAGGAAGCGCACGATTTTATCGAGCGCAACCCCGCAATGAAAGAGCTGAAGAGCACGGTGATCTACAATCCCAAGTGGATGAAGGGCATCGTGGGAATCGTCGCCTCGCGCCTGATCGAGACCTACTACCGGCCGACGGTGGTGCTGACGATGAGCAACGGATTCGTGACCGGATCGGCGCGTTCGGTTCCCGGATTCGACCTTTACCAGGCCGTCGAGTCGTGCTCGGACCTGTTGGAAAACTTCGGCGGACACATGTACGCCGCAGGGCTGACGATGCGTCCGGAAAACGTCGGCGAGTTCACGCGGCGGTTCAACGCATACGTGGAGGAGAACATCGACCCGCAGATGCTCGTCCCGCAGGTGGACATCGACAGCGAACTGCTCTTCTCGGACATCACGCCGGCTTTCCGCAAGGACCTCAACCGCTTTCAGCCCTTCGGGCCGGGCAACACGGCGCCGGTCTTCGCCACCTGCGGCGTGAGCAACCACGGCGACGCCAAACTCGTCGGCATGGAGTGCGAGCACCTGCGCATGGACCTGATGCAGCGGCAGAAGCCCAACACCAAGATCCAGGCCATCGCCTTCCAGCAGCCCACGCATTACGAATGGGTGCGCTCGGGACGCCCGATCGACGTCTGCTACCAGATCGTCGAAAACCACTACCGGGGAACTGTGACCACCCAGCTCCGGATCAAGGACATCAAACCCGTTCTGAACAGGTAGTCTCCGTCTTCGAAAGAGAGGTCAGGAACACAACTCCGGGCCTCTCTTTTTCAATTTACATGCGTCATTGCATTTAGCGTCACAGCCGGTCATCCGGCTCCTTCACTGCAAACAAATGAATCTTCTGAAGAAACCGTTCAGCATTTCCCTCCAGGCCCTGGCGGGAGTTCTGATTTTCAGCTGCCTGCTGGCACATCCCTTCTCCGAAGCCGCGAGCAGCCCCCCGGGCGACAAGCGCGACTACATGCTGGTGCTGAACACCTACACCGAATCGGCGCCCTGGAGCAGCCACATTATCAACAGCATCGTCGCGCATATCGACCAGGTGGACAACTTCGAAGTCTACACCGAAAACATGAACTCGCTGTTGATGACGTTCAAAAAACACAAAACCGGCGAGATCGAATCCTTCAAAAACAACCTGCTGCGGGAATACGGCAAGAATCCGCCCCGGATGCTGGTGCTGCTGGGCGCTCCGATCGCCGTGCTGCGCGACTTCGTGAAACAGACCTGGCCCGGCGTGCCGTTGATCCTCTGCTCGGAAATGGACTACATAGGTCCTGAAAACGCCTACCTCGACCGCCGCCCGCTGCGCCCCGAGGAGCGGCTGCCGCTGTGCGACAAAGCCGTGTCCGACAACATCACGCTCATCCGCACGCCGCTCTACCTGCGCGAGAACGTCGAGCTGATGCGCCGGATGATCCCGGGGATGGATTCGCTGATCTTCGTCGGCGACGGCCGCTATATCAACCAGCAGGCCGACAGCGACCTGCGCGAACTGCTGGACCGCGAATTCCCGCAGATCGACTACCGGTTCTACTCGGCACACGAAATGTCGACCGAAGCGCTGCTGGACTCGCTCAACCGCATCGACATCCACCGCACGGGCATACTCTTCTCGTCGTGGCATTACACCAAAAAAATCGGCGACAACATCGTCTCCGTCACCGACTCCTACCGCGTCATCGCCAGCGTGCAGGCCCCGATGTTCGCGCTGATGCCCGCAGACATCCGCGACGGCGGACTGGTCGGAGGCTATGTATACGACGACGCCGAGGTGAACGCACACGTCATTTCGACCATCGACGCCGTTCTGGCCGGACACCAGCCACGCGACATTCCGTTCTACGCCCCGCAGGACGCCCGCCCGGTCTTCAACTACGCAGCCCTCGAACGCAAGGACCTCTCGCCGCACACCTGCCCGGCCAACACGCTCTTCTACAACAAACCGGTATCGACGCTCGAACAGTACAAATGGGCGATCGGGGGCGTCGTGCTGCTGCTGGCCTTCATCGGCATCCAACAGTGGCGCATTCGCATGATGTATCGCGTGGAATCGGCCCGGCAGCGGGAATCGGAAAGTCTGGCGAAATATTCGAACCTGTTCAACGCCATGTCGATCGTCTACATCCAGATGAAGGTGATTTACGACGAAAACGGCAACCCCGCAGACGCCCTCTACTGCGACGTGAACTCCCGTTACGAACGCATATTCATCCCCCGCGAGCAGGCGATCGGACGACGGGTCAGCGAACTGTTCCCCTTCCCGATGACCGAATTCATGCGGCTGATAAAAATCGCACAGACCGAGAACCGGACCATCACCTACCCCTATTATTACGAACCGCGCGACATCTTCTACGAAGTGGTGATCAGCCGCTCGTACCTCGAAGAACACATCGACATCTTCTGCCTCGACGGCACGGCGCTCTACAAAACGCAGCAGAAACTCGATTCGATCAACCACAAGCTGGCGATGGCGCTCGACGTGGCGGACATCGTGCCCTGGAAATGGGACCTGCGCAAAGGGTCGATCCTGTGCGACGTGAACAAATCGGTGCACGGCCAAATGCTCGCCGGGACGAACGCCGACCAGCAGCTGGAAGTCCCCTCGGAAAGCTATTTCGCCAAGATCCACAAGGAAGACCGCGAACGGGTGCGCCGCGCCTACGACGACCTGATCGCCGGACGGAAGGACAAGGTGCGCGAGGAGTACCGCGTAGCCTCCGACGCCGGAGGACGCTGGCATCTGGACTGGGTGGAGGCACAGGCCACCGTGGACCAGCGCGACGACGACGGGCGCCCGCTGAACCTCATCGGATCGTCGCTCGTCATCACGCCGCGCAAGCGGCTGGAGCAGGACCTCCGTTCGGCACGCGACCGCGCCGAGGAGTCGAACCGCCTCAAATCGGCCTTCCTGGCCAACATGAGCCACGAAATCCGCACGCCGCTCAACGCCATCGTAGGGTTCTCGAGCATCCTTGCCGAGACCGACGAGGAGCAGGAAAAACGGGAATACATTTCGATCATCGAGAACAACAACGCCCTGCTCCTGCAACTGATCGGCGACATCCTCGACCTCTCGAAGATCGAGGCCGGAACTCTGGAGTTCAACTTCTCGGACTTCGAGCTGAACGAACTGATGCACGAAAAGGAGAACATCATCCGCATGAAAACGGCCGAAGGCGTCGAACTGATCTTCGAACCGGGGCTTGACGCATGTCTGTTCCACTCCGACCGCAACCGGCTTTCGCAGCTGCTGATCAACCTGCTGACCAACGCCGCGAAATTCACCGCCAAAGGGTCGATCCGCTTCGGCTACCGGGCGGAGGGCAGCCGGCTCCGTTTCTACGTCTCCGACACGGGCTGCGGCATTCCGCCCGAAGGGCAGCGGCGGATTTTCGACCGGTTCGTCAAACTCAACTCCTTCAAACAGGGCACGGGACTCGGGCTTCCGATCTGCAAAAGCATTGTCGAACATCTCGGCGGAGAGATCGGTGTGAAGTCGGAAGAAGGGCGCGGCACGACCTTCTGGTTCACGCTTCCCTACGTCACCGGCAAGCCCTGCGAAACCCCGTGCGGGGAGATCCCGACGGTTTCGGTCGAAAAGGACAAACTGACGATCCTCATTGCCGAGGACAACGACAGCAACTACCGTCTCTTCGAAACGATCCTGCGCCGCGACTACCGGCTGATACACGCCCGGGACGGGGAGCAGGCCGTAGAACTGTGCCGCACGGAACATCCGCACCTGATTCTCATGGACATCAACATGCCCGTGATGAACGGTTACGAGGCCGCGGCGGAAATCCGCAAATTCGCGGCGGAAATCCCGATCGTCGCCGTCACGGCCTACGCCTACGCCTCCGACGAGCAGAAGATCATGCAGAACGGATTCACGGGCTACATGCCCAAGCCGATCAACGCCCCGCAGCTCAAAAAACAGATTCTCGACATCCTGCGGGAACGCATCACGCTGATATGAAACGTTAAAGGACGCCCTTCGAGGCGTCCTTTAACGTTATCCGAGCCGGAGAATCCGCGCCTCGTCGTCCGCAGGCGGCAGCGGGGCGGGGGAGAAGTCAGAATAGCCCAGGGCGATGGCGCAGAGGGGTTCGCAGCCGTCGGGAACGGGCAGGAACGTCCGCAGGTAATCGGCGGCCCTCTCTCCGTCGGGGGCGTCCTTGCGGCGGGGCCGTCCGTTGACGTGCACCCAGCACGAAGCCAGCCCTTCGTCGACGCAGGCCAGCTGGAGCACCGTGGCCGAAATCGCGGCGTTCTCACGCCACAGATCGCTCGCCGAGGTGTCGCCCAGCACCAGGACCGCCAGTGGCGCGCCCTTCAGAAACGCCGACCCGTAATCGCGCATTTCGGCCATGCGGGCCACCAGCGCGGGATCGTCGACCACCAGAAAACGCGTCGTGCGCGTATTGCGTGCCGAAGGGGCCGAAAGGGCTTCGGCGAGGATGCGGTCCACGACCTCGCGGGGAACTTCGCGGTCGGTGAATTTACGGACCGAACGGCGTTTCGCAATCAATTCCTTGAACTCCATAATCTGTTGTTTTTACGTACGTTATTGCCGGAAAAGAGCCTCTGTTCCAGACAGACTGCGCCCCGGACCGGCACGAAAGCGACCGGCGTCGGGGCCGGTTTGCGCTGTTTTTGCAAAAATACGAAAAAAAAGCTATCTTTGGTGTCGGGGTCGCTGCGGCCCCTTCATCTGTCGGAAGGTTTTACCGAACCGCATGCCATACGGTTTTGCAGCCGTCTGATTTTTAGCAGCTTTAAAATCAAAACTTTGAAAACGATGGAATTCAGATTTACCATAGCACTGATCTACGACTTCGACGGAACGCTCGCTCCGGGCAACATGCAGGAATACGACTTCATTCCGGCCGTCGGCAAGAGCAACAAGGAGTTCTGGACCGAGGCCAACACGCTGGCCGAGGAGCAGGACGCCGACATGGTCCTTACGTACATGGCGCGGATGATCCAGGAGGCCAAGTCGAAGGGACTCTCGCTCAAACGCGAGGCGTTCCAGGAGTCGGGACGCCGCGTGACGCTCTTCAACGGCGTCAGGGAGTGGTTTTCCCGAATCAACCGCTACGGCGAAGAGCGGGGCATCCGCATCCTCCACTACATCAACTCGTCGGGTCTCAAGGAGATCATCGAGGGAACGGAGATCGCCCACGAGTTCCGCAAGATCTACGCCTGCTCGTTCCTCTACGACGTGGACGGCATCGCCTACTGGCCCGCCGTGGCGGTCAACTACACCAACAAGACGCAGTTCATGTTCAAGATCAACAAGGGCGTGGAATCGGTCTTCGACTCGAAGATGGTCAACCGCTACATTCCCGAGAACGAGCGCCCCGTACCGTTCAAACACATGATCTACGTCGGCGACGGAACCACCGACATCCCCTGCATGCGGCTGGTGAAGAATTTCGGAGGACACTCGATCGCCGTCTACAACCCCGACCAGAAGGGCGCGCGCAGGGAGATGGCCTCGCTGATCCACGACAACCGCGTGAGCCACGTATGCCCGGCCGACTACACGGAGGGTTCGGAGATGGACATCCTCGTGAAGACCATCATCGACAAGATCGACCTCGACGACAGACTGGAAAAACTGGAGGTCGTCCGATAACATGCTTGCCGGGAAAGTCTACTCCGGACGGCTGGTGCGCCCGGCCCTGTTCGGCGGATCGCCCGAGTGGACCGCCGGGGTGCGCCGGCATCCTACTGCGGTCGTCGCCGCGGCCGTCGTGCTGCTCGTCTGCGCCTGCATCCCCTATGCCGGATTCCCGGCCCTTTATCTCGCGGCGGCGGCCTGCGGGGCGTTCTATGCCGCGAACGAACCTCTGCAACTCCTGCTGCTGCCCGGAAAGGGCGCCGCGCGATTGCTTGCCCGCAAGATCTTCACGGCCTGGCGCAACTACTTTCTGATGACCGCCCCTTTCGCCGTGCTGGCACTCCTCGCACAGCCCCGTTCGGCCTGGATGGCCGCGGCGTGGGCCCCGCTGGCGGCGTTGGCGCTGCTCTATTTCGTCGCGGCCAAATACGCCCGCTACGACCCGGCGGACGAATCCCCGCGCTGGCCGCTGGCCGCCCGGCTGGGAGCTGCGGGATTTCTCATCCCGCCCCTGCTGCCCCTCAGCCTTTGCCTCGTGGTGAGCTACCTGCTCCGGGCCGAACGCAACCTCAGCCGCTACCTTTATGATTACGATTGACGCCCTCCGGATTTGCGACGGGGAGCGGACGCCGCTCGACGGCGTGACGATGCTCCTCACGGCCAATGCCGTCCACGGCATCGAGGGCGAGGGCCGCAGTGAACTGCTCCGGGCCGTATACGGACTCGCCGTGCCCGAATCGGGAAGCGTCACCTCGGGCGGACACCCCCTGCGGCGGCGCGACATGGCCTATCTGGAGGCGGAGCCGCGCTTCTGGCCGGGACTGACAGCGGGGGATTGCCTCGGCCTCGTACGCCGCTACCATCCCGCATCGGACCCGGCTCCGTTGCTTCGGCGGCTGCCCGTACCGCCCGCCACCGAAGCCGCCGCCTTGCCGCCCAACGAGCGGAAACGGCTGGCGCTGATCCTGCTGCTGATGCAGCGCAAACGGGTCCTGCTGCTCGACGAACCTTTTTGCGGACTCGATGCCGAAAGCGTTTTCGTCGTGCAGCAACTGATCCTGCAACTCGGCTGCGAGGGGCGGACCCTGCTCATCGCAGCCGATTCGCTCGCCCTGCTCGACGGCATCTGCGACGATCTCTACGTGCTCGGCGGCGGGCAGGTCCAGGGACGTTACGAACATTACGAATTCCAACGGGCAATCCGCGAAGCGGGTTCCGCGGCGGGATTCCCGAAAAAATAGTATTTTTGTCCAAAACCGCAACCCATGAAAATCGTTTTCGCCACCAACAACGCCCACAAACTCACGGAA
>ERZ835880.994-NODE-994-length-25754-cov-3.373088_pt1 | contig 25754 bp, 17 predicted proteins | sample MGYA00519944_ERZ835880 | MGnify/ENA primary metagenome ERZ835880 (study PRJEB31850, sample SAMEA3708787) | human gut metagenome | biome: human gut; feature: human-associated habitat; material: faeces | place: China | collected 2014 ... | reverse complement strand
AGCGTCCACTGCTGGAATTGATTTTTACACTTTGGTAAGGCAGATTGTGTTTCTGTGAAAGCATATACAGACGGGGTGGAAGAATGATCTTTGCATTACGACGCAGAGCCTCCTCGATAACTTTACGTAACCATGCTTGTAATTCCGCATCAGCAAAATCAGCTCCCGGCGGACAGATAATCTGCATCTCTCCCAACTCGGAGCGTGAAAGGAAACGTTCGCGCTGTCCGCTTACAAGACTTAATTTGAAGAACTCCGTATCAATCCGAAAATTTAAGTCTATCAGAGGATGAGTATGTTTTTTCCGGGCCACCCGCAAACGGGGACGCAGTTCTTCTATCGCATTCTTTATCTCTTTAAGTGTAGTTCCCGGTGGAATGGTTACATAGATAGCGTCTTCCCGCGTACGAAAAGTCAAACGCCGCGCACGGGTATTCACTTTAATAAGAAAGCGTCCAAGTTCATTATCTTCCAATACATTTTCCAAAACAATAAAATCTCCCAATGAATAAACAGACAAATGAACGAAATATCATCCGAATATACAAGTGATCGGGCAACCAAAAACGGACAAGTGTCCGAAAATGAACACATGCTTCAAAAGAAGACATTCTATATATCAACACTTTATAGATTTGGCATGAATATTGACTTATATAACATGACCGGACGTTCACTAAAAAGTTTCTGAAAAAAAGAGAAAAAAACATGCAACCTTTTTTAAGTAACTTACGTCTAATAGGTAAACAGGAATAATATATATGAATAATTATAAAACTAAAGAAGTTATGAGAAAGTTAGCAAGTCTTATCACATGTATCTGTTTAATCATCAGTACAACAGCGTGTTCACAAAGCAAGAACTACAGTTCCGGTAACTGGAGCAATAAGAAAGTAGTAGCCAGCAATACTTACGTAACCAAGGACATCAAGGTAGACAATTTCAAGAAAATCAGCGTAGCCGGCAGTCCGGATGTTACGTTTACCCAAAAATCGGGACATCCTGAAGTGGAGGTCTACACTTCAGACAACATTATAGACTTACTGGATATTAAGGTAAAGGATAACACCTTATATATCGGTTTCAAGAAGAACGTCAATGTATCTTATAAAAAGTTGGATGTACGCGTATCTGCTGAAACGTTGAATGGCATTTCTGTTGCAGGTTCAGGTGATATTTTCCTGAAGAATGGACTTCAAACCGATGATAACCTGACAATCAATGTTGCAGGTTCGGGAGACATCAAGGGTAGTGGCATTAAATGTAATGATATGAAGGTATCTGTAGCCGGTTCAGGTGATATCAATGCAAATAACATCACTTGCAACAATCTGAAAGTTTCTGTAGCCGGATCGGGTGACATGATATTGAAGAATGTAACCGCCACAGGCACGGAAGCAAGCGTTGCCGGATCAGGTTCAGCTACCATTACCGGAACTACTCAAACCGCTTCTTACAGTGTAGCCGGTTCGGGCGACCTCCTTACAGAAGGTTATGAAGCCCAGCGCGTTTCCGCCAGTGTAGCCGGTTCGGGCAGTATCAAATGCTTTGCTACCGAATTTCTGAAAGTACGCACCAGCGGTAGCGGTAAGGTAGGTTACAAAGGAAATCCTGAATTGGATTACCCGAAGAAGAGCTTGTACAAACTTTAAAATTCTCTCTTACAACTACTATAGGAAAAAAGTTTTTTCTAACACACAAAACGCAAGGGTTTCCGTGAGGAAGCCCTTCGTTGTTTTTAAGCCTCTCCTCTTATCCCACCTCTTACGGTACCTCCACTATCGGAGAGAGTAATCCCGTATAAAGGGAGATGAATAGTTCCCAAAGGCACAAAAAAATAGGGGAACCTCCCGGCCTCCCTATTCGTATTGTTAACTTTAATATTAAATGCAGAGTATATCTCCATTTAATGCCTTTATGTCTTAGCGGATGGTTTTCAAACCTTTCATCTCCGCTTTATCAGCCTCTTTGATGCTGATGGCAACGCCACCGCTGGCGGCTAATTTCTGTTTCAATACACTCTTAGGTGTCACTACTACCTTACGTATACGATAGCTTTGGGGATTGGTGTCCCAATCTGCATCCTTGCCATCTTCGTAAATGGTAGCGATATATTGTTTTCCTTCCGGAAGCCAGGAGAAAGGAATCGTTGCCGTACGACTGTTCTCATCAGTAATGCCGCCAACAAACCATTCGTCTTCGCCTTTTGCCTTGCGGGCTACGGTGATGTAATCTCCCGGTTCGGCTTCCAGATACCAGCTATTGTCCCAGTCTACCGCAACATCTTCAATGAAGCGGAAGGCATCCGGGAAACGGGCGTAATTGGAAGGCAAGTCGGCTATCATCTGGATAGGAGAAGGCATGGTCATGTAGAGTGCCATTTGCTTCACCAAAGTGGTATGCACACGTTCGTTGGGTTTCTCACCGTTGTAATAAGACAGTCTTGTCTCGAAAATACCCGGAGTATAGTCCATCGGACCACCTTTCAGGCGGGTAAAAGGCAGGATACAGGTATGATCGGGATCATTGCCGCCCATTGTTTCGAACTCTCCGCCACGAGCAGATTCCTGGGCCAGCCAGTTAGGATAAGTACGGCACAAACCGGTGGGGCGTACTGCCTCGTGGCTATTAACCATTACTTTATAATCAGCAGCACGACGGGCTACATGGATGTAATGGTTGTTCATCCATTGGGAAGAGTGATATTCATTACGGGGGATGATGTAACCTACGTAGCCGGTTTTCACGGCATGATAGCCATTGTCTACCATGAACTGGAAGGCCTCATCCAATTGGCGTTCGTAGTCGGCAGCATTCGCGGCTGTTTCGTGGTGCATCACCATTTGCACGCCTTTTTCTTTGGCATAACGTTGCAGCTCTTTGACGTCGAAGTCGGGATAAGCTTTGTTGAAGAGGAACTGACGGTCTTTCCGGTAGGAAGCCCAATCTTCCCAACCTTCGTTCCAGCCTTCTACTAGTATTCCGTCGATGCCATGGGCGGAGGCGAAGTCGATATATTCCTTCACATGGGCGGTATTGGCGGGGTGATGGCCGTTAGGTTTCAGTTTGGTATAATCTGTGATGCCGGGCTTGGCCTGATAGAAATCACTATACGCCCAGGTCTTTCCTTCGCCTGTGAACATTTCCCACCACACGCCGACGAATTTCATCGGACGAATCCAGGAGGTATCTTCATATTGGCAAGGTTCGTTCAGATTATAAATCAACTGAGAAGCAAGAATGTCGCGGGCATCATCGCTAACAATAACGGTACGCCAGGGAGACAACACGGGTAGTTGCAAATAGCCTTTCTTACCCAATTTATCAGGAGTCAGGTGGGCGCTCAGTTTAAACTGCTTATCATCTACATTTAGCAACATACCGGCATAATCCACTAAAGCGGCTTCATGGATATTCAGGTAGATGCCGTCTTCGCTTTTCATCATTAACGGGGTTTGCACTGTCAGGCCGCCTTCGGCTTTAGATTCATAAGATTTCTTGGCAATTCTTTTCTCCATATCCACTGCTATTTCCGATAGAGGGGCAGTGGTATAGGCAAACTCATTGGTATCATAATCGCCGGGAATGCAAAAGGCTTTGTGATTTCCCGTGAGATTGAATTCGGTTACTTCATCTTTTACGGTGAGGTAGTTCATCTTGCGTTGCAAAGGCAGTTCGTAGCGAAAGCCCAGACCATCATTGAACAGACGGAAACGGATATTTAGGATACGTCCCGTTTCCGGTTGTTCTAAGGTGACGGTCATTTCATTATAATGATTCCGTACCCGGTTGTACTCACCCCAGACGGGATTCCAGTAGTTATCAACAGAAGCACGTTCGAGGTTAGTCTGCTTGAATCCGCGGGTCAGGTCGGCTTCTTCCGTCAGGAGACCTAAACGACCGGAAGTTAAAACGGGTTTGCCTTTATAGTCCAGCCGGTATGCCGGAACGCCGTCTGCCTGCTCCATAAACTCCAATGACAGGTTACCGTCAGGAGAAGTGAGTTGCTGGGCCGAGGCGAACGAACCGAGGCAAAGGAAAAAGGCAATAAAAAGAGAATGTTTCATATTCTATTATGGTTTTAGTATTATACATAAACTGATAATTTACAAGACGAACATTGAAAGACAGAACTATCCCAATTCCCCTCATCTTGGGAGGAGGAGAATTAAGTTACTCCATATTACAGTTACTCCATATTATAAATACTTCGTAATTATATCGAACTTGATAAATTATCATTCATATCATCATATTATCAATACTTAAAGATTCGATACAGATAAGGGCACAGGCTCAGTTCTGCTTCCAGCTTCTCTTCTGTTCCGCTATACATATCTTTACTTGGATGTCCGTTCCACTCTTGCGGAAGCGTCACATTTACTTCACGATTACGTACATTTACAGCAACCAACACACGATCTTTACCATCCTGTTTCTCAAATAGTAGCACATCGGGTTGCGGGTATGTTGTCAATCCCCCTTTACGGATAGCCGGATACTCGTTGTAAAGAGCCATCAGACGGCAGTATTCCTGATACAGTTCACTGTTCCCGGTCCAATCCACCGGAACATACGTAAAGAAGTTGATAGCTTCGGGATAACCCGCCTCTTGTGAACCATAAATCAACGCTCCTCCATGCAGATAAGTAGTCAGTACGAAAGCTGCCATAGAACCGCGCACATCTCCGAATTCTTTAGTAGGCGACATCTTTGCCGACTCATCATGATTGGTGGTAAAACGCAGTTTCACTTTTCCTACGGGGATAGTGTCATACTCCGCTTTATCCGTAGCAAACAGTTCCTGTGCCGGAGCATCTTTTACGAATACATCGCGAAGTGAATCCAGAAAGTCCCAGGAATAATTCATATCGAAACCTGCATCAAAGTGGTCGCGTCTTTTCCCTTCAGCCAGCATCAGCAACGAACGCTCGGGGATGGCACGCAAAGAATCGAGCGCCTGTTTCCAGAAGTCGAAAGGAACAAAGTCCGCCGCATCGCAACGGAAACCATCGATGCCGATTTCAGTAACCCAAAACTTCATGGCTTCAATCATTGCCAGGCGCATCTCCTGATTATCAAAGTTTAAGTCAGCCACATCCTTCCAACCGGTTCCGGCAGGAAAGATTATGTTTCCGGCCTCATCCTGCGTATACCATTCTTTGTTGGCAATCCAAGCATTGTCCCAGGAAGTATGATTGGCTACCCAGTCGATAATCACATTCATCCCCTTCTGATGGCAAGTGGCAACCAAGGCCTTAAACTCATCCAGTGTTCCGAACTCCGGATTCACTCCTTTATAGTCCTTCACACAATAGGGGGAATTCACTGATTTCTCCTGCCCTACTTCATTGATCGGCATAAACCACACCACGTTGATTCCCAATGCCTGAATGGAATCTAAGCGACGTTCCACCGCCTTGAATGACTTCTCAGGAGCAAACACTCGCGGATTGACCTGATACATCACCACATCTTCCACAGCAGGCAATGCCGCAACTTCCGCCGCCGCTTCGCCCTGCCGCTTACCTGTACAGGCAGCAAGCAGGCACAGCAGGCTTACAACAAATATATATTTCTTCATATTATCCTTCTATTTTCCAGATGTAATATTGATAGGGCTCCAACGTAATCGTTCTTGGCAACACGGTGCTTTCACCGGTCCAGAGATTCTTCGCACTATCCCCTACCCGCTCCATAGGCAGATTCAATCTTTCCTGATTGCCACTGGTATTTATCAGTACCAATATCTTTTCCGTAGAAGAAATGCGATAAGAGCATATCGCTTTACTCGTCTGATAAAGTTTGATCTCTCCATTCTGTAAAGCGGGAGAGTTGCGATACAACTGCATCAGTTTGGTATAATCCGCCTGATAATCGGCATTAGAGTCCCAGTCCATCGGCTGATAACCAAAGAAAGAGAGGGCTTTGTCATAAGCCAGTTCCTGCGAACTATAGATCATAGGACAGCCACCCATAGAAATAGAGGCCACAAAAGCAGAGAAAGCACCTTCCTTGGTTTGATAAGCCTGCACGGGCGATTTCTCGGAAGCCATATCATGGTTGGTGGAATAACGCATAAGTAACCGTTTATCTGTTACCGAAGCAAGCTCACTACGATGTGTGTCATACAGATTTGCCACAGAAGCGCTTCCTGCATATACATCCTGTAGTTTATAAGCGAAGTTCCAGGCATACAGCATATCAAAACCTGCATCGTAGAGTGCGGTTTGTGAACCTTCGGCCAGCATCAGCAAGGTACTTTTGGCGGCACGAAGCTTCGTGATAGTTTCCTTCCAAAAATCATTGGGTACACCTTCGGCATGGTCGCAACGGAATCCGTCTATGTCAGCTTCGGTCAGCCAGTAAAGCATAGCTTCCTGCATGGCGGCACGCATGGCTGTGTTGTCATAGTTCAGATCAGCCACATCGTCCCAACCCATTCCAGGAGGAGAAACAATATTACCGTTGGCGTCCTGCGTATACCAGTCCTTATGTTCCGTAGTCCAGGCATGATCCCAGGCGGTATGGTTAGCTACCCAGTCCAGGATTACCAACATACCTTCGGCATGGGCCTTCGTGACTAATGCTTTCAAATCGGACAGTGTTCCATAGGCAGGATTAATAGCCCGATAGTCTTTCACACAATACGGAGAACCGACAGCATTCTTTTCACCTTGCTGGAAAATGGGCATGAGCCAAAGAACATTGGCTTCCAGCTTTTTGATACGCGGCAGTTGGGCAGTCAGTCCATTCAGTGCTTGCGTTTCACCGAAGAGTGCCGGATTGGCTTCATAAATCACCATTCCGTCTGTAGTAACGTCATCTGCGGGAGGCGGCATGTCAGGATCATCATCCGAACTGCATCCGGTAAAGCTCAACAGCAAAAGGCTGGAGCACAAAATCTTAAGGATATCCTTTATTCTCATATCTATTTAATTAATTGAGATAGTATAAGTTATAATTTCAAATAATCTGTTTCAAGCAATGAAACTAAGAGTTTTTCGGTGTGAAACAGAGAGTTTCAAGTAATGAAACTACTTGTTTCAAGGCATGAAACAAACGGTTTCCCATCTTGAAACTCAAAGCATCTTAGGGCTTGGGCAGTTTTTCATAAGAAGTAGCTGTGATAGAGAAGTAGATATCTCCTATCAATGCTGTATACAGCCCGCCATCTTCTATTTGCTGTCCGCCTCCATTGTTATTGAAAATCAGATTCACATTCTTGCCAATGTGTTCCGATAAGTCAAAGTATTTATAAGTCATGCCATTAACTTCCTTCGTTCCGGTGACCTGCATGCCCGGCCAGCCGCCACCCAGTTCAGCGTCACCCCAACCATAGAGAGTCAAAGCTTCCCAACCGGAGTTATCCTGTACATACACGGTACAATCTTTTATTTCATTACAACCCGCTTCCGAGATGCGGAGATAGTAATCACGATCTATCGTCAGGTTATAGTCCTTCAACTGACTTCCACCATTGTTATTATTGAATATCAGGTTGACATTCTTATTTGTGCAAGCTGGTGTCAGATGGAAACACTTATACGTTGTACCGTTAATTTCCTTCGTCTCCGATACCTGTATGCCGGGCCATCCGCCACCAAGTTCCACATCTCCATAGCTGTAAAGCGCCAACACCCCCCAACCGGTATTATCTTCCACATAAAGAGAATAGCTCGTACCATGTGTTGCGGGATCTATCTCCTCACACTTATCAGGAGTAATACTGAAATAGAAATCGCGGCTGAAAGTGATGTTCTTCACGAAAGACAGCACGAGTCCCGGGTCGTCTTCCTGTTTGTTGTTATTAAATGTCAGCTTCAAACTTTGATTCATCAGTTCCACATCGGTTTCAAAGTATTTATTTTTTCTTATGGGCCGTATTATAGTCCCATTCTTTTTTGCTGTCAAGTAATTTTTTTGCTCTTTTTGTTCAAAGTCCGGTATTTTTATGATATTCCCGTGTCCACGCCGCAAGAGCTTCGTCCAGATCGCGCGGGAGCTCGACCTGCATTGCCTCGGTGATCTGGCGGTCCATCTCCCGTTTCGTCTCGGCATCCACTTTCCGTTCGGTGCACATCTGCTCATAGGCATCCTGTCCTTTGCTCATGTAGACCGCAAACAGCCAGCTCTTTAACGATGCTTTCGTGTGCAGCTCTTCATTTGCTTTCTGAAAGCACGTAAGTGCTTCATTCATCTGGAACAGACTTGCGTAGGCACAGCCCATGTTGTTGTAAATACTTCCGGTGAACTGGCTTCCCATGTTGGTTTCGTTTTCCTCGGTATCTTTCAGCGTTTCCTGGTAAACCTGGATCGCATTGATATATTTTTCGTGGTCGACAAGGTAATCTCCCTTGATTTTTTTCCGCACAATCTCCGGCTGCTCCTCGAACCGTTTCAGGCGCTCATTCATCTCACGGAACTGATCGTGGGAAAGATAATTGATCTCCTTGAAGATCGGCAGGATAAACTCACCGATGTTCTTTTTCTCCTCCAGAAGGACGTAGAGACGCTGGTACAGTCTTCTTAAGTGGAGTTCTTCTTTCATCCACACCAGCAGCTGCTCGTTAATGATGGTCTCGTCCAGCAGATAGATGTTGTGGTACAGGTAATAGCACAGTTCCTCGATGGAATAAATATTTGTGCTGATGTTGGAAATATAATACGGATTTTTCGCCCGTTTGACCTGACATAAAATATAACCGCTCATCGTTTACACCTCCCCCATCGTCTCGTGCCAGGTTTTGTGGCTTGCCGGGAACATATCGCCAAAACCCAAATCCTCTGCGGTGATCTGACACGTAACCGGAGAATCATACTCCAGACGCAGACGGATCCGTGTTGTCTTCGGCGGCCGTTTGGGCAGCCCGTCCAGCTTCATGGTATAGCGGTTTCGTTTTCCGCTTTCCATGGAGCTCACAACAAATTCCAGCTCCTCCGTTCCGTCGAGGATCAGCTCACATTCTTTTTCTGCTTCATACCAGTTCACACCGGCTGCAATCAGCGCATAGTATGCCGGAGAACCATTGATCGTCATCTCCATGCCGATGTTGTAGCGCACGAGGTCATTTCCGAGGAAGAGATAGCCCTTTAAGCGGCGCTCCTCCACTTTTTCGCGCGCGGAAAAGCAGGCGCCCTGTGCAAACAGGTTCGTTCCGCCAAAGATTCTTCTCTGGTTTTTCTTTAACTGACGCAGAGAGTTGTCGGCCCAGGCAAGGTCGAACTCCTCGCTCACCAGAAATACGCTGGAATAAATTTCATTCCCCATCGCTTCTCCCATCAGATGGCAGAAATCGCGGTCGCGCTCCATCGGCTCGATCGAAAGTGCGGCTTTTGGCCCCCGTTTTACGTTCACAGTTGCCGGCTTCGTTTTACGGCTGATGGAAAGTTCAGAAAACGATGCTTCCTCATCTTTCAGGAAAAACAGACCGACTTTACGGCTCCAGAGCTCCGGCTTCTGGTTCAGCACATGGCAGTAAAAGCTCTCGTCATGCTCCTGCAGGTAGGCTCTGCCGCGCGGAAGTCCGATTATCTTGTATGCTTCACGCACATTTTCCACAAATGGACGGGTCAGATGGCCCGTGGTGATCATCATCGCCTGGATCTGCTGGTCCGGGCGCTCGATGCCGATCATCTTCAGTGCTTCGCGAAGGAACGTGCCAAGGACTTCTCCCGGCGTGTAATCCCGGTTTTCGATCTGGCAGATGCGGGATCCCATGCAGATCTCGTACAGATTGTCCAGCCAGATGCCGTTTTCCGCGTGAGCAGATTTTTCTGCATCCGGTCCTGTTTTCCACGTTTCCTCATTCCGTTTTTTGGCAATGGCGGTCGGAAATTCCACCGCCTCTTCTCCTTCTTTTACCGGGATGGAGACGGCCGTATGGGTTCCCCTGTCATAGCAGCAGAACTGGGAATATTTCTCTCCAAAATCAAATCCTAAAATTAAATTTTTCTGTTCCATGTCGTATCCTCCTGCTGCTTCTTTTCATCCACAAGTGCAAAACAGTTCCGAACCAGAGCCTCCTGCTGCAGATACTTTTGGAATGCTTCTTCTGCTTTTTCCGAATCTCCTGCCGCGCGCGCTGCTTTCATCTGATTCAGAAGCTGGTACCGCGTCTTTCCTGCTTTTGGTTCGCCGGTCATGGAGACGGTTTTCACCTCTGTTTTTCCCTCGCCCTGACGGTTCGTAAAGGTCAGGTAATACTCCATTTTCTCGCCGTAGAACAGCAGAAACTCTTTCACAAAAATGCCCTGATACATATTGCGCATCGGTTCGCTCTTCCATGTTTCTTCGGCGTTTGTCCGGTAATGAATCGTCACCTTTGCCTCCGCTCTCTGGCGCTCCTCGATGAACATGCGGTCGCCGATCTGGAAGCCTTCGGTCAGGTGCTCCGGCAGATCCTTGTAGAAGGCAAAGCGGAGTCCCTGTTTTGTAAACGCCAGAAGCAGGGTATGCGCCTCTTTTTCTTCCTCCTCAGAAAGCTGCGGCTTCGTGGAAAGATGTTTCAGCATCGCAAAACGGCAGATCTCGTCCAGCTCCCAGCCCTGTTTCCAGGCGCGGTCCAAGTAGTCAAACATCTGATCCGAAAGCGGTTTTCCGTCCATAAAATAGCCGATCGCAAGATACGTCAGGTATGCCAGAATGACATGCTCTTTTCCGCTCTGGCGGATGTAGCTCTCCAGCATTTCCTGCTCCCACTTCGGGTGGCTGCGCACAAAGACGGACCAGGTCAGAATGCGCTCCTCCAGCTTGTCGCTCTCCATCTGAAAGCCGCGGATTTTATCCCATAAACTGCACATATCCTCAATAGAACCGGTGAAATAATCTCTCAGATAGCACAATACAATTTCATCGTAAATGCCCTGTTTTACCACGTAGGATGCCAGATAGAGAAGCTCCTCGTCCTCTGTAAACTCTTTTTCCAGAATCATCGCATGCGTCAGACGGAAGAGACACGACACCGGGATCTTTTCGTAGCCGTACCGATCCGTCAGGGCAAAGGCGCGGCTGTAACAGCCGTAGCGTACCAGAAGCTCGATCGTAGAAATACGGTCCACCTTTGCGTAAGCGCTGTCCTCCAGCTCTGCAACAGCTGCCTCGGTCTCACGCTCATCCGGATGGGCAAGATAGTATTCCAGCAGTTTCTGACGCACTGTTTTCCGGTAAGCACTGGAAAATGCGCTCGTGCGCGCTGTCTGCTGATACCAGGCAAGATTTTCTGCGGTAAGCTGCATCTCCTCTTCCTGCTCCCCGCACAGGTGCAGCAGCAGACCCGGATTTTCAATGGCAAAACCGCCGCAGGCACGGGCAAGCTCTTCATCCGTAAACAATGGCTCTACGCGGCAGGTTTCTGTCACCGCATATCTTCTGCTCATCTTCGAGAAGAATCCGCGCTTTTTTGCCGTACAGACGGATATAAGCACCCCGTTCCGTCATCGGATAGGACGTTTCGCCCGCCATCGCCGGATGGCAGACGATCACACGCGTGATTTTCGGATTTTCACACGTTACATGATGGGTAAACAGCACATTTGCGATCGCTTTTGCGCTGTCGGGATCTTCCGGTTTTTTCAGAAAAGTCCGGTACAGTGCGGCGTATTCGCGGTTCATGCGGCCTTTCTGGATCTGTCTTGCCGTGAAAACCTCCATCGCCGGGCGGTAGCTCTGGAATGTATGGCGGTCTTTTTCGCGGTTTTTGATCACGTTGGCGTAGATCAGCGCTTTCTTCTGGCCTGCCAGTGTGTTGCTGTAGGAGAAATACATCCGGATGACCTGAGGAAGGACCTCGTCGAACGACGCATCCATCGTTTCGATATAGTACTCGTACAGGCGCGTGATGCGGATGTTCCGCTCCACGGCTTTTGCATACCACGGGAAATATTCCTTCCGCACCGGGCGGCCCTTCATCACCAGTTTGCAGATGGCTTCGAGCACTTCATCGGATGGAAAACGCTCATAGCCCGCAGTCAGAATCTGATAGACATTCTCATCGAACGTTTTCATCGTCTCTGTAAGATAAGCGGCCCGTTTTAACAGTTCCCCGCTTAAAATGCCTTCTTTCTGCGCAAATTTCAGCACCTGAACGGTGAACGGCGAAATCCGGCGGAGCTGTCCCTCCTGGCGGAGATAGAGCTGTGCCGCATCCAGATACAGAAGCGGGCTCTTGCACCCGCACTCATAGCAAAGTTCCATCGCGTAGAGCTGACGGGTCAGCGACTGCTGCCAGGAATCGTCGGCATCAATGGCAAGCTTTAACAGAAAATAGCTTGCACTCTCCTGCCGCATCAGTGTTCCAAGGCGTGATACCAGCTCGGTATGGCCCACTTCCATTTTCAGCTTCCATGCCAGATACAGGTACGCTCCTTTTTTCTCCGCGGTGTCCAGCAGTTCCTGATGCTCTTTTACGTAAGAAAGCGTTTCTCTTGCTTTTCCGGTTTCCTCATGGCTCTCGTACAGCCATGCTTTTCCCAGCGTCACCCACGCCATGTCTCCGCCGGCTTTTTCGAACTGCTCGATGGCCTCCCAGGTGTCCTGATACCAGGTACGGTAGTCGCGTTTATGGACTGCCAGATCGAGATAGCCGCGCGCGATGGCAGTTATCTGACGGTCGCGCTCCGTATTTTTCCTGCTGGTCACATGCTTTTCGCTGTTTGTCACTTCCAGTTCAAAGCGAAGCTCCTGTTTTCCCTGACGCACCGTAATTCTGCCGTAATGGCGGCCGTTCCCGATTTTCTCCTGATGGATAATGTATTCCACACCGTAGACGCTTCCGATGAAATCTTCTGAAGTGACGACTTTCTTTTCCACTTCCAGAAAGTCTCCCTGCACCTCGATTTCCATGCGGACGTAGCCCCAGGTATTTTTATACAGATACAGTGTTTCCTTGCGCGGCTGGTCCACGGTAAGCACAGTTTTCTCCGGCTGTTCCGCCGAAAGCATCACCGGCTCTTTCTGACCGAGGGCAACCAGAAATTCCTCCAGATGCTGAAATGTCACCGGCTTGTGGGACAGTCCCTGATAAAGTGCCATCTGCTCCGGTGCCTCTTTCTGAAGAAGACGTGCAAACTCTTTTTTTACAAAGAAGCGGTACGCTGCGCCGAAATCATGGCTTGCCAGATGCACAAAATCTGCCAGGGAATGAATCTCCTGCCCGGAAATGTTCATTGTCTTTCCCGCAATCGAGACGTGTACCCGCACGCAGCGTTCCTCCAGATTGCTGCTGACGGTGATGTTTCCACAGATTTCATCGCCTGCTTTTAATCCGCTGGTATCCACGCCGTACTCAATCGTACTCGCCGTTCCCTGGAACTGATTTTTCGCCAGAACGATTCTCTGATGATCTGTGGTCACAATTCCTTTTACTCTTCTCCCGTCTTCCGCTCCGATATTCAGCTCTCCGCGGAAATTCTGCCCCTCGTCCAGCGTCAGGGCCACCTCCGTCTCGGACAGCAGCAGATGGGGAACCTCATATTCAAATCTGCCGTTCAGCAGTTGTTCCAATCTTCTTCTCAATGTTTTTCACCTTATTTTATCTAAATCGTTTTCGTTCTTTTCCACAACGTCTGATTATACCCCAAGACGCACGGGATTGCAACGGAAAGGGGACGCTCCTTTTAATAGTCGAACAGCGAAAACTGGTTGCTTTCGGGCAGATCTCCGAAGACACCGAGGTCCGCCATAAAGTCGATAATCGTCTTGCTGACCTTGGTGCGGTCGCGGAAATCATCTTTCGAGAGGAATTTTCCGTTTCGTGCCGCAAGGACAACGGCGTCGGCCGCCTTGTCGCCCAGACCCTCGATCGAGTCGAGCGCCGGCATCAGATGTTTGTCATCGTAGACCTGGAAGCGGTGCGCCTGTGCCTTATAGAGGTCCACCGGCACGAAATCGAAGCCGCGGGCGTACATTTCCTGGACAATCTTCATATCCTTGACGGTTGCCTGCTCCTTCTGAGTCAGCGTGTCTTTCCGTTTTTCGTAATCTTTCATATAATATTCCAGCCGGTCGCGTCCCATGCACATGAGCTCGTAGGAAAATGCGGACGCACGAATGGAGAAGTACGCCGCATAGTACGCCAGCGGATAGAAAATTTTATAGTAAGCGATGCGGTACGCCATCATGACGTACGCCGCCGCGTGGGCTTTCGGGAACATGTACTTGATCTTTTTACATGACCAGATGTACCAGTCCGGCACGTCATGTGCCTTCATCTCCTCTTCCCACTCCGGCTTCAGTCCCTTACCCTTACGGACACTCTCCATGATCGTAAACGCCAGGCCACTTTCCACTCCTTTTCCGATAAGGTAGATCATAATATCGTCTCGGGTACAGATAGCTGTGGAAATGGTTGCCTTACCCTCCTGGATCAGCACCTGGGCATTACCCAGCCATACATCCGTACCATGAGAAAGCCCTGCAATACGGATTAGGTCAGAGAAGTATTTCGGCTTGGTGTCAATAAGCATCTGCATGGCGAAATCTGTACCAAATTCCGGGATTCCCAGACATCCGAGCTTACATCCGCCAATATCTTCCGGTTCAATTTTCAAAGCCTTTGTACTTGCAAACAATGACATGACATCCCTCTGATCCAGGGGGACATCCCTTGCACTGATTCCCGTTAAATCCTCCAGCATTCGGATCATAGTGGGATCATCGTGTCCAAGTATATCAAGCTTCAGCAGGTTTCCGTCAATAGAATGATAATCAAAATGTGTGGTGATAATGTCACTGTTCACATCATTCGCAGGGTGCTGGACAGGAGTAAATTTCTCAATCTCCTCACCTACAGGAAGTACGATAATGCCTCCCGGATGCTGTCCTGTTGTACGCCGCACGCCTGTACATCCCTGTACGATGCGGTTGATCTCACAGTAACGTTTATGCACACCACGCTCTTCAAAATAATTCTTCACATAACCAAATGCAGTTTTCTCCGCAAGCGTACCGATAGTCCCTGCCTTGAATGTCTGCCCCTTACCGAAAATAACCTCTGTATATCTGTGTGCATTAGCCTGATACTCTCCTGAAAAGTTAAGGTCAATATCCGGTTCCTTATCTCCCTTGAATCCAAGGAATGTCTCAAAAGGAATGTCAAACCCTTCTTTTTTCATCCTGGTTCCACATTTCGGACAGATCTTATCCGGCATATCACACCCTGCCATACCAGCATACTGCTTTACTTCCGGTGAATCAAAATCACTGTATTTGCAGTCCGGATTAGGACAGAGATAATGCGGCGGCAGAGGATTTACCTCTGTGATACCGGACATGGTAGCTGCCAGAGAAGATCCTACAGAACCTCGCGAACCTACCAGATAACCATCTTCATTTGACTTCCATACAAGCTTCTGTGCAATGATATACATTACGGCATACCCATTGGAAATGATTGAATTCAGTTCCCTGTCAAGCCTGCTTTCCACAATCTCCGGCAATGGATCTCCATACATTTCATGCGCTTTTGTAAAACAGATATTCTTCAGATCCTGGTCGGAATTCTCAATGACCGGCGGGAATTTGTCCGGATGAATAGGTGATATCTTCTCAATCATATCTGCGATCTTATTTGTATTTGTAATGACAACTTCTTCTGCTTTCTCGCTTCCCAGATAGGCAAATTCTTCCAGCATTTCCTCTGTAGTACGTAAATACAACGGTGCCTGCTCATCTGCATCTGAGAATCCGTTTCCGGCCATAATGATCCTTCTGTAAATCTCATCCTGTGGATCCATGAAATGCACATCACAGGTTGCAACTACCGGTTTCTTAAACTGCTCTCCAAGCTTAACGATCTTCCTGTTTATCTCCTTCAGGTCTTCTTCGGAACTGATCATATCATGCTTATCATCTGCTATCATAAATCTGTTATTTCCAACAGGCTGGATCTCCAGATAATCATAGAAATTTACCAGTCTGGCTATCTCAGTATCCGGTGCATTTCTCAGAATTGCCTGATACAGTTCCCCTGCTTCACAGGCACTTCCCACCAGAAGTCCGTCTCTGTACTGCTCCAGCACACTTTTGGGGACACGTGGACGTCTGTGATAATACTTCAGGTGCGACTGACTCACTAATTTATACAGATTAATGCGCCCTGTCTCATTTCTGGCAAAAATGATCACATGGTAGGTCGGCAGTTTCCTGATAGTATTTACAGAAACAGCTCCCTGCTCATTCAGCATATCCACATCCCGGATATCACGCTCTTCCAGCATCTTTACAAACTTCACAAAAATCTCTGCAGTACATGCGGCATCATCTACTGCCCGGTGATGATTTTCCAGTGAAACCCCAACTGCTTTTGCTACCGTATCCAGCTTAAATCTGTTCAATGCAGGAAGCAGGAAACGGGCCATACCGACCGTATCTACATAAGTAAAATCATGTGCGATTCCCAGTCTGTCACAGTTTTTCATAATAAATCCCATATCAAAGTCCGCATTGTGTGCAACCATAACCGCATCCTTGCTGAATTCAAGGAATTTCGGAAGCACTTCTTCGATAGTCGGGGCATCCATGACCATACTGTCATTGATACTGGTCAGCTGTTCAATGCGAAAAGGAATCGGTACCTTTGGATTTACAAATGTGGAAAAACGGTCCGTAATCTCACCATTTTCTACCAGTACGGCGCCAATCTCTATGATCTGACAGGTCAGCGAAGAAAAACCTGTTGTCTCAATATCAAAGACCACAAATCTACCGTTCAGCTTCTGACCTTTTCCATTGGTCACCATACCTTTTAAATCATCTACCAGATAGCCTTCCATTCCATAAAGAACCTTAAAATCAGAATCCTTCGGCACACATCCGCCCCAGGCATCGAAACAGTGATTTGCCTCCGGAAATGCCTGTACAACCCCATGGTCTGTAATGGCAATGGCAGGATGTCCCCACTCATAAGCACGTTTCACCAGAGATTTGGCATCCGTAACCCCATCCATATCGCTCATCTTTGTATGACAGTGAAGCTCTACTCTTTTCTGTGGGCTGGTATCTACTCTGGCAGTTGTAAAATTGGCAATTTTCTTAATTCCGGCTATGGATGCAATAGTCAATTCACTGTCAAAACGGTCTACTGTTGTCACACCGCGAAACTTCAGAAAAGCCCCCTTCTTTACATGTTCTGTCACTTCCGGCACCTGTTCATTGCGCAAAAACATCTTCACAACAATACTGTCCGTAAAGTCTGTGATCGGGAAGATAAGAATTGTTTTTTCATTACGGATTTCTCTGGCTTCAACCTCCATAACCTGTCCGCGGACGATCACCTCACCCATCTCACCGGTAATCGTCTCAAGTGCAACAGGCTCTCCTTCGAAATCTCTTCCATAGATAACATCCGGATTGCTGTCCCTTCTGAATCCACCCCGGAAATCTCCCTTCCTGTTGTCTTTGCGGTCTGCAAATGCAGCTTTTTTGTCCTTCCTTTCCTGCTGTCCCTTATCAGTCTTTTTCTCTGCTTTCTTCTCTGCTGTTCCTGCTTCTTCAGACTGAGCCGGCTCTTCATTCTTACTGTTTAATTTCGCATGACGGATTACATTTTCCACTTCCTGAGCGATCTGCACTGCTGCATTCTTACGGTACTTACTTTCCTGCGTCTCCCTGAACTCAAGTTCCACCTTTAAGTCCATTCCGCATCTTTCGCAGAAAACCTTCTGCAGATATTCGATCAGGATCCCGCTCTTTTCTCTGGCTATTACAGAATCAGGAAGGATCATATGAAGATCATTTTCTCCGGGAAAAGAAATCTGCGCCTGTCTGAACATATTGTATTCCAGCATATTGTAGCTGCGCAGTTCCAGTTCCATGCTGGATCTGTAAGTTTCCAGAAAGTTCTGAGGATTGTACTGACCGGAAAGGCGGAATTTCTCAATAACTGTAACTGTTACATTCAGTCCTGCAAAAATCTGTCTCTCTATCTGTTCTTCCAGTTCAAAGATATGCTTCTTATGAATCCAGCGTTCACTTTTTATATACACCCATATATGAGTTCTGGAAGGATTGCAGGACACTCTGGTCACAAAAACCATGTCCAGCAGTTCTTCCAGTTCTTTCTTCACTTTTAAGCTGGGAAATACGTCAAAAAAGTCTTTTTCCAAAATAAAATCTCCTCGTTGATCTGACAGGAAGTCTTCGTTCCAAATGTTACTTCCAGTTCAGAAGTTCTTCCCGCAACGTATCCAAAAGCTGATCTTCCGGAACTTTCTTTATGATCTCACCATGTTTGATCAGAAGTCCCACACCAACTCCGCCTGCAATTCCGATATCTGCCTCTTTTGCTTCTCCGGGTCCGTTTACCACACAGCCCATAACTGCTACTTTAATATCAAGCGGGATATCCTGCACCATGGTTTCTACCTTATTTGCAAGACCGATCAGATCGATCTGTGTGCGTCCACAGGTTGGACATGACACAACTTCTATGCCACCTTTGCGAAGCCCCAGAGTTTTCAGGATACGTTTTGCGGATTTAATCTCTTCTAAAGGTGCTCCTGTAAGAGAGACACGAATGGTATCACCGATTCCCTGATTCAGGATGATCCCCAGTCCGATAGCAGATTTAATGTTTCCGGAATAAAGAGTTCCGGCTTCTGTGATTCCTACATGAAGTGGATAATTCGTCTTCTCCGCGATCAGTTCATGAGCCTTTGCACACATAAGGACATCCGAAGATTTGATGCTGATCACCAGATTGTCATATCCCAGGTCTTCGATGATATGAACTTTATCCAGCGCACTCTCCACCAGTCCCTCTGCAGTGACTCCATGATATTTCTCCACAAGTTCTTTCTCAAGAGAACCACTGTTTACACCAACACGAATGGGTATTCCTCGCTCCTTTGCCACATCAACCACTGCTTTGATTCGCTCTGTACTGCCGATATTTCCGGGATTGATCCGGATCTTATCTGCACCGTTTTCCATGGCTGCAATAGCAAGACGATAATCAAAATGGATATCTGCCACAAGTGGTATATGGATCTGTTTTTTGATTTCCTTCAGTGCTTTTGCAGCTTCCATAGTCGGTACTGCACAACGGATAATATCACAGCCAGCCTGCTCCAGTGCCAGGATCTGAGCTACTGTCTGTTCTACATCTTCAGTTTTTGTATTTGTCATGGACTGGATTAAAATCGGGTTGCCGCCGCCAATCTTTCTGTCTCCGATCTGAATCACTTTTGTATGATCTCTGTACATAATTTTCCTCTTCTCTCATTTATAGCAATTCCATAAATTACTGCTGAACAGTTATCTGATTTCCAGAAGTTTTCTCTTCAGTTCTTCTTCCATGCGATGCATTTCCATCTCTGCTGCCTGTCTCTTCTGACGGCCTTCCATCTGGATCCGCATCACATCATCCAGAGTCTGGATCAAATCTGCATTTGTCTTCTGGAGTGTTTCAAGGTCAACTATTCCACGCTCTGATTCTTTCGCTGTCTCAACCGTTGCCATATGAAGTGTCTCTGCATTCTTTCTGAGAAGTTCATTGGTAATATCTGTTACCTGTCTCTGTGCCTGTGCCGCTTCTGCAGAGTGAGCAATTCCCAGAGCAAGCACCATCTGACTTTTCCATAATGGAATTGTGTTTACGATCGTTGTCTGTATTTTCTCAACCATTACCGTATCATTATTCTGGATCAGCCGGATCTGAGGCGCTGTCTGCATGGCAATCGTACGGGTAAGTTCCAGATCATGCAGTTTCTTTTCAAATCTGCTGCATTTCTCATCCAGGTCTCTGGCTGCCTGCGCGTCTTCGGGAAGCCCGCTCAGAGCTGCCTTATTTTTCATTTCTGCAAGCTTTCCGTTTCTGGTTTCTTCCAGTTTCTTTTTTCCGGCAAGGATATACATGGTAAGTTCTTTAAAATAATTCAGGTTCTGTTCATACATCTTGTCCAGCATAGCAGAATCTTTCATAAGGCGCACCTGATGCTGCTGAAGAGAATCTGTGATCTTCTCCACATTGGCTTGTGCTTTGTCATATTTGTTTTTCAGATTTTCAATCTTAGAAGTCTGCTTTCTGAAAAATCCAAAGAATTTTCCCTCCTCCTGTACATCGAAATCTTTCAGTTCTCCCACAACATTACTGATCAGTTCTCCAATCTCACCCAGATCCTGTGTCTTTACATTCTCAAGAGCTGTATCAGAAAAGTCCGCCATTTTTTTCTGGGTTCCTGCACCATACTGAAGAATCTGATTAGTATTCTCAATATCAATCTTTGCAGCAAAATCATTTACCATTTTCTGTTCTTCCGGTGTCAGTACAGGCACTTCTTCCTTCTGTAGCTGCTTTTTGGGGAGCACTTCTTCTTTCTTTTCAAGCTCTCCAAGATCCGGCTCCAGTGTTAATGATGGTGTTTCCATTTCAAAATCTTTAAATTCATTTCCCATGTCCTCTGCCGCTCCTTTTTATCCTTTTTTATTTTCAGTTCTTTTTCATTTTTGCAAAGTCATCATCTGTCAGACCTTCCTGTGCAAGCAGCGTATGAAGCACTGAAATATCACTTGAAACATCCCACGCAGTATCCTGAAAGACAGAATCCAGAAGTTTTTCAAATGCCTGATTCAGTGTATCCAGTGTATCCTCTATCTCCTTTTTGGATGCCTGGATATTCTCTCCCTGCACAGGCTGCTGATCCATTTCTTCATATGCATCCAGCAGCTTTACTGTCATGGGCAGATAATAATTCATCAGTTTCTTCAGATCCGGAATAATCTCCGGATGCTTCTGCGCCCGTTCAAAAATCTTCTCCACGATCAGTTCCATTCTGGATATTTTTGCAGAAATCTCCTCTCCCGGAATCGCATCGTTGCTCCTGTGGATCTTATCCAGAAATTCATTTCCTTTATCCAGCACCTCCTGCACTTCAGGCGGTGTGTTCTTTCTGTTTCTCTCCTGTTCAGCCTGATGTTTTTCTTCTTCCTGTTTCTTCTGCTCAAGTGCCTTCTGCGTCTGCGTATATTGCAGATAAGTCTCATTACTGGTGATCAGACAAGTTTCCTGCTCATCAATATGTCCCTGACGGAACCATCTGTCATCAATCATCTTTTTAATATCTTTTTTAACGAATTTCACCGGCTTATTTACTGCTGCTGACAATTGTTCAAAATTACAGTATGTGTGATTTCCCAGTGTGTCAATATACTTTTGAAAACGTTCCAGTTTACCCAGTTTTTTAATGCCGCCTGCGAGAAGTCCCACTCCTGTCAAAGCTCCGACTGCCATAAAACAGGTTCCACCGGTCACAAGGGAACTCATATGCCCCACCGCTCCAAAGATGCTAAGGACCAGAGTTCCCAGTCCCATTCCACTGGCAAGGATTCCACCTGAAACAGCAATCATCATACCTTTCATTCTTCCCCCGGTGTTCCTTTCATAAAGAGTCAGCATCTTCTCTTTTGCTTTCTCCTTCTCAATTCTCTGACGTTCCTGCTCCTGTTCACGTTCCCGCCTGCGCTTTTCTTCAAATTCTTTTGTTTTATTGCGGTATACCCCGGAATCACCGGACTGACTGTTTCCGGTTCCAAATACATTATTCAGACCATTTTTGATTGCCTCGCTTCCGGAATCTACAGCAGAATTTACTGCGCTGTTAACAGTCTGTCCCACCGTCTGCTTAATATCCTCGGTCATCTGGCGGTAATCTTTAGTAGAAACTGCTGTGTCTATGATCTTTTTTATTTTGTCTCCAAGTTCTCCTAATTCATCAAAATTCTCGCTCATATTTTCCTCCATTTTCTATTCCATATTATAGCGAAATCCTCTATAAAAAACAAGACTGGCGGATTTTTTGTTACTGTATGTGAACAGTAACACGATTTTTCAATTTTTCATTAAAATTGGAAATTTCCCATTGAACTTAGCAGACAAAAGTTTTACAATGGTAAAGAGATAAACAGTAATCACACTTGTAAATACTGTAAATATGTGTGAACGGAGGAAAGATTCATTATGGAAAAAAAGAATATCGACTGGAGCAGCTTAGGCTTCGGTTACGTACAGACCGATTATCGTTATGTATCTAAATTCAAAGACGGCGCATGGGATGCCGGAGAACTGACAACAGATCCTAATGTAACACTGAACGAATGTGCAGGTGTTTTCCAGTATGCGCAGACAGTTTTCGAAGGAATGAAGGCTTACACTACAGAAGACGGACATATCGTTACTTTCCGTCCTGACTTAAATGCAGAACGTATGGCAAACTCAGCAAAGAGACTTGAGATGCCTGTATTCCCGGAAGACCGTTTTGTTGATGCAATTGTTCAGACTGTAAAAGCTAACGCAGCATATGTTCCGCCATACGGTTCAGGCGCAACTTTATATGTTCGTCCATATATGATGGGTACTAACCCGGTTATCGGTGTAAAACCTGCTGATGAGTATATGTTCCGTGTATTCACTACACCTGTAGGACCATACTTCAAAGGCGGTGCTAAACCGATCACAATCCGCGTCAGTGATTTCGACCGCGCTGCACCTCATGGAACAGGCCATATCAAAGCAGGTCTTAACTATGCAATGAGCTTACATGCAATCGTAGATGCTCACAAGAACGGATTCGATGAGAACATGTATCTTGATGCAGCTACACGTACCAAGGTAGAAGAAACAGGCGGTGCTAACTTCATCTTCGTTACAAAAGACGGCAAAGTTGTCACACCGAAGTCCAACAGTATCCTTCCTTCTATCACACGTCGTTCCTTAATCTATGTTGCCAAGGAATACCTGGGATTAGAAGCTGAGGAAAGAGAAATATACTTCGATGAAGTGAAAGATTTCGCTGAATGTGGTCTCTGCGGTACTGCTGCAGTTATCTCTCCTGTCGGAAAGATTGTTGACCATGGTAAAGAAATCTGTTTCCCAAGCGGAATGGAGAAAATGGGTCCGGTTATCCAGAAACTCTATGACACATTAACAGGTATCCAGATGGGACGTATCCAGGCTCCGGAAGGATGGCTGAAAGTTATTGAATAAATAACAGCTGACTGCAGACAGTTAACGATTTTCAATATCAGAAGAATTGTTGCTGTTCATATACCACTATACAAAAATATCCCTCAGAATCAGTTTAAACACATTCTGAGGGATATTTTTTCTTTTACATCACTGATTTTTCCGGCTCTGCTTTGTTCCTTCTATTTCTTTCTCTCATACTTCACAAACTGATACTCCAGATCAAAGTATGTCTGCTCATCGCTCTCTCCCGTAATTTCCCATTCATCATCTTCGTCCAGATTTGGGAAATGGCTGTCTGCTTCATATGCAAAGTCAATCTTTGTCACATGAGCTACATCACAGTACGGAAGCATCTGCGCATAAATGCTGTCACCGCCTATGCAGTAAACATCTTCTGCCGGATATTTCTTGATTTCTTCCAGCGCTTCTTCAATGCTGTGCACTATGATCGCACCCTTTACCTCATATTCTTTATTGGATGTGATCACAATATTGATCCTGTTTTTAAGCGGAAGTCCGTTTGGAAAACTTTCCAGAGTTTTTCTTCCCATCACTACTACTTTTCCACTTGTTTCCTCACGAAACATCTTCATATCTGCCGGAATACTTACCAGAAGCTGGTTGTTCTTGCCGATTCCCCAGTTTTTATCTGCTGCTACGATAACATTCATTTGAATTTTCCTCTCTTGATTTTATATTGTCAATTTAAGTCAGGCGAATAAAATCATCCGCATTCGCTACTTGCTCATAACCAGATAATTGCTCCACAGTTTGGTTAAACGGCAATCGGAATATTCTTAATCTGCGGCCATGTCTCATAATTCTCCACGATCAGGTCATCTGTTGTAAACTGATAGAAATCTTTTACTTCCGGATTCAGTTTCACAACAGGTGCAGGATATGGTTTTCTCTGGATCAGTTCCTTTATCAGCGGAATATGACGGTCATAGATATGGCAGTCTGCCACTACATGAAGCAGTTCCCCTGCTTCCATATCACATACCTGAGCCATCATCATAAGCAGAAGTGCATACTGACATACATTCCAGTTATTCGCTGCAAGGATATCCTGTGAACGCTGATTGAGGATTGCATTCAGAGTCAGCTTATCGTTCCCCGGTGTCTGTGTCACATTAAATGTCATGGAATATGCACAGGGATACAGATTCATCTCATGCAGATCCTGATGCACATAAATATTGGTCATAATTCTTCGGCTGAACGGATTATTTTTCAGATCATAGATCACTCTGTCTACCTGATCCATCATTCCTTCTTTGTACTGATGTTTCACACCAAGCTGATACCCATATGCCTTACCGATAGAACCACTCTCATCTGCCCAGCTGTCCCAGATATGGCTGTGAAGATCATGGATATTGTTGGATTTCTTCTGCCAGATCCAGAGGATCTCATCCATGGCACTCTTTAACGCTGTACGTCTGAGTGTCATAGCCGGAAATTCCTTTCTCAGATCATATCTGTTTACCACTCCGAATTTCTTGATCGTATATGCCGGAGTTCCATCCTCCCACACAGGGCGGACTTTTTCTCCTTCCGTACTTGTCCCGTTTTCCAGGATATCCTGACACATTTTTATAAATACATCATCTGCGTAACTCATTTTTCTTTACACTCCTGTTTTTCTGTTTTTTATATTGTTTCAGGTCTTACTTTAATCCCCTTTCTGCTCATGCAGCAGCCACAGTTTCTTCTCCAGACACCGAAATTCCACTCTCGTCACATCTGCACAGTACTCTCCGTCTGCATGGAGCACCATTGGCTTATCCAGAATCAGGCGAAATCCTTTTTCATTTCTGATAGTAAAACCATTAATATGCTCCTGCTTTGCAGCAACCAGAAACGGAAGCAGGAAAAAAGTCTGCCATTTGGCGATTCCGGATGCACTGCCAAGCGAGAGCAGACCGTCCTGCACCGATGCATGAGGTGCCATAGGAACCCCTCCGCCTTCTGCCGGCAGATTCATAGCTGCCGCAAAGATCATCTTCGGAAGAATATAGCCTCCATGTTCTGTCACCACCTTTGCATTGGCTGTCTCCATGGTAAAAAGAGACTGCACCGTCAATGCAAGATATGTAAGCTTACCCAGATGGAAACGGTTTAAAACCTGTTTCAGTCTGGAATGAAGTGCTTTTTTACACACAAGTGCATCCAGTCCCAGGCCGGAACTGATTCCAAAAATCCGCGGCTTCTCACAGCCCTCCCAGCTTACCTGCCCCAGATCTATCCTGTAAAGTGCTTCACCTCTCTGATCCTTTCTGATACAGGCACAGATTTCCCTCAGGCTCTCCTTCGGTGTTTTCGGCAGTTTCAGATTTCTGCCAAAATCATTCCCTGAACCAGTGGGTATCACGCCAAAACGTACCTTATCAAAGTCAGTAATACCATTCAGGACTTCATTGATCGTACCGTCTCCCCCAACCACCAGCAGATAGACAGGCTCTTCACCCTTCACCCGGGAAATCTGCTCAGCCAGTTTCGCGGCATGCCCTTCATATCTGGTCATATGGGCTTCATATTTTATTTTGTATCCCCGAAGCAGGCGCTGTGTCTCCTTCCATACCCTGTGCGCCTGTCCTGTCCCAGCTCCATTATTTACAATAATCTGTATCCTTCTCATTCTTCCTCACTTATACATTATATTTATTTTCTGCCGTTTCTTCTATCTCATTATAAATGCCAATACCTATACTATACAATATTTACCCATCACATACAAGACTTCGAAACTGCGAAATCGTTACTGTTCACTCCATTCACAGTAACGTA
>ERZ835880.990-NODE-990-length-25904-cov-4.642385_pt1 | contig 25904 bp, 27 predicted proteins | sample MGYA00519944_ERZ835880 | MGnify/ENA primary metagenome ERZ835880 (study PRJEB31850, sample SAMEA3708787) | human gut metagenome | biome: human gut; feature: human-associated habitat; material: faeces | place: China | collected 2014 ... | reverse complement strand
TCACCGCGCCGGGTCAGTTCCTCGACCTTCGCCTGCCCGGTTTCTTCCTGCGCAGGCCCATCTCCATCTGCGACTGGGACGAAAAGAGCGTCACGCTCCTTTATAAAGTCGTCGGCGGCGGAACGGACTGGCTCTCCCGCTGCACGCCGGGGCAGGCGCTCGATGCGCTCTCGGGTCTCGGCAACGGCTTTGACGTTGCCACCCGCGGCGAAACGACGCTCCTTGCGGGCGGTGGCATCGGTGTCGCGCCGCTCTTCGGCCTTTCAAAGCGCCTTCTTGCCGCGGGCAAAACGCCCGTCGCCGTTCTGGGTTTCAACACTGCGGAGGATGTCTTCTACGAAAATGAATTCAAGGCGCTCGGCGTGCAGACTGTCATCGCAACGGCGGACGGCAGCCGCGGTACGCGCGGCTTTGTGATCGACGCGCTGCCCGAGCGGTTCGACACCGTCTGCGCCTGCGGGCCGATGCCGATGCTCAAGGCGCTCTGCGCAAAGACGGACAAGCCCGGTCAGATCAGTCTGGAAGCGCGCATGGGCTGCGGCTTCGGCGCGTGCATGGGCTGCACGATCGACACGGTGAACGGCCCCAAGCGCGTCTGCCGCGAGGGTCCCGTATTCGGAAGGGAGGAGATCAAATGGTAAATACGAACGTCACGCTCTGCTCCCTCCCGCTCGATAACCCCGTCATCCCCGCGAGCGGCACCTTTGGCTACGGATACGAATTCGCGGAGCTTTACGATATCAACTGTCTCGGCACGTTCTCCTTTAAGGGCACGACGCGCGAGCCCCGCCTCGGCAATCCCCAGCCGCGCATCGCCGAGATGCAAAGCGGTGTGCTCAACGCCGTGGGGCTTCAGAATCCCGGCGTGGACGCGGTCATCGCCGAGGAGCTTCCCAAGCTCGCGCGCGTTTTCCGCAAGCCCGTCATGGCAAATGTCAGCGGCTTTTCGCTCGATGAATACGTCGAGGTCTGCCAGAAGCTCGACACCTGTCCGCAGGTTGGCTGGCTCGAGGTGAACATCTCCTGCCCCAACGTCCACGGCGGCGGCATGAGCTTCGGCACTGACCCGAAGGCTGCCGCAGCGGTCACGCGCGCGGTGAAGGACGCGGTCAAAAAGCCCATCATCGTCAAGCTCTCGCCCAACGTCACAAGCATTGCGGACATTGCCAAGGCCTGCGAGGACGCAGGCGCGGACGGCATCAGCCTCATCAACACCGTGATGGGCATGCGCCTTGATCTCAAGGCGAGAAAACCGCTTCTTGCCAACAGCACGGGCGGCATGTCCGGCCCCGCACTCTTCCCGCTTGCGGTGCGCATGGTCTGGCAGGTGTACGAAGCGGTGCACATTCCCATCGTCGGTCTCGGCGGCGTGATGAGCGCCGAGGACGTCATCGAGCTGATGCTCGCGGGCGCAACGGCGGTCGAGGTAGGCGCTGCCAACCTTGTCGACCCCTTCGCCTGCCGCCGCATCGTCGAGGACCTGCCCCGCGTCATGCAGAAATACAACATCAACGATTTGAACGACATCATAGGAGGTGCCCACCATGGGTAAGGACGTTATCATCGCACTGGATTTTGACAGCAAGGAAAAGACCCTCGCATTTCTTGACCGCTTCACCGGCGAAAAGCCCTTTGTGAAGATCGGCATGGAGCTTTTCTACGCCGAAGGCCCCGCGATCGTGCGCGAGATCAAGGCCCGCGGCCACAAGATCTTCCTCGATCTCAAGCTGCACGACATCCCCAACACCGTGAAAAAGGCCATGGCCGTGCTCTCATCCCTCAATGTGGATATGGTCAACCTCCACGCCGCAGGTACGCACGCCATGATGAGCGCCGCGCTCGAGGGTCTCACCCGCGCGGACGGCACGCGTCCGATGCTCATCGCCGTCACGCAGCTCACCTCCACCAGCCAGCAGAGCATGGAGGAAGAGATCGGCATTCACCGCCCCCTTGAGGAAGTGGTCATCGACTACGCCAAAAATGCAAGACTCGCCGGGCTCGACGGCGTGGTCTGCTCTCCGCTTGAAGCCGGCCGCATCCACGAGACCTGCACGAAGAACTTTCTCACCGTCACCCCCGGCATCCGCTTTGCTGACGCAAAGGCGGACGACCAGGTGCGCATCACCACGCCCGCAAAGGCGCGCGAGATCGGCTCGGACTACATCGTCGTCGGCCGCCCCATCACGCAGGCGGAGGATCCCGTCGCAGCCTATCGCAGCTGCGTCAGCGAGTTCGTGGGCTAAACAATGCACCACGACATCATCTTATTTGATTTGGACGGCACGCTGACCGACTCCGGCCCCGGCATCATGAAGGCCGGACAGTATGCCCTTCGCGCGTTCGGCATCGAGCGCGACTGGCGCGAGCTGTCGTTCTTCGTCGGCCCGCCGCTCAGCGAGACCTTCGCGCGCTTCGTGAGCGCAGAGAATGTCGACGCCGCGGTCGCGAAATTCCGCGAATACTATCAGCAGGACGGCTGGCTCGACAACGCCCCCTACCCCGGCATCCCCGCGCTGCTTGCGCATCTCAAGAGCGAGGGCAAGCGTCTTTTCGTCGCCACGTCGAAGCTCGACACCATGGCCGAGCGCATTCTGGAGCATTTCGGCCTCGCACCCTACTTCGACGCCATCTGCGGCGCGCCCGAGGGCGACAAGGAAGCGGGCAAAAAGGTAAATGTCGTCAAAGCCGCGCTTAAAGCGGCTGGCTGCGACGATCTTTCCCGCGCTGTGATGGTCGGTGACCGCGAGCACGACGTCATCGGCGCGCATCTTGCGGGGCTCGACGTGATCGGCGTGCTTTATGGCTACGGCAGCCGCGAAGAACTCACCGCCGCCGGCGCCGACCAGATCGCCGAAACCCCGGAGGCATTGGAAACGCTAATTCTGTCAACAAACTGACATTTTGAAAGGAGAAGAGATAGAAATGGAGCATTTAGAACGCAGCATTGCGGAGGGATTGCTCTCCATCCGTGCGGTATTCTTCCGTCCGAACGAGCCCTTCACCTGGGCCAGCGGCATCAAGAGTCCTGTCTACTGTGACAACCGCTTGATCCTGACCGCACCTGAGGTGCGCACGCAGGTGGAAAGTGCGCTGTGCGAGATCATTCGCGCCGACTATCCCGATGTGGAGGTATTGATGGGCACGAGCACGGCGGGCATCGCCCACGCTGCCATCGTCGGCCACATGATGGGGCTGCCCATGGGCTATGTGCGCTCGTCCGGCAAGGATCACGGCCGCCAGAATCAGATCGAGGGTCGCCTCGAGCCGGGTCAGAAGGTCGTCGTCATTGAAGATCTGATCTCCACCGGCGGCAGCGTTCTGGACGTTGTGAGCGTCCTGCGCGAAGCGGGCGCGGAGGTGCTCGGCGTTGCGAGCATCTTCACCTACGGCATGCAGAAGGGGCTTGACCGCCTTGCCGCCGCGAACGTGAAGAACCACAGCCTGACCAACTTTGACGTCATCGCCGACGTAGCGGCGAAGCAAAATTACATCCACCCCGAGGACGTTGCGCGGCTCATTCAGTTTCGCAACGACCCGTCGGATGAATCTTGGATCGGAGGAAAGAACTAACATGGAGCATTTGATCGACATTTTACAGCTGAGCACCCAGGAGATCGACGAAATGGTCGCCACGGCCAATGACATCATCGCCAACCCCGAGGCCTACGCACACAAGTGCGACGGCAAGATCCTTGCAACGCTCTTCTTTGAGCCCTCTACCCGCACGCGCCTGAGCTTTGAGTCCGCGATGCTCGGTCTTGGCGGCAAGGTGCTGGGCTTCTCGTCCGCAAGCAGCTCTTCCGCCGCCAAGGGCGAGAGCGTTTCCGACACGGTGCGCACTGTCAGCTGCTATGCTGACATCATCGCCATGCGTCACCCCAAGGAGGGCGCGCCGCTGGTCGCCTCCATGCACTCCGAGGTCCCCGTCATCAACGCGGGCGACGGCGGTCACAACCACCCCACCCAGACGCTGACCGACCTTCTCACCATCAACCGCGAAAAGGGCCGCTTCAATGACCTGACCGTCGGCTTCTGCGGCGACCTCAAGTTCGGCCGCACCGTCCACTCCCTCATCAGCGCCCTGAGCCGCTACACCGGCATCAAGATCGTGCTCATCTCCCCCGAGGAGCTCAAGCTCCCCAGCTACGTGAAGGCCGAGGCGCTCAAGAAGAACAACATCCCCTACGAGCAGACGACCGACCTCGAAGCCGTCATGCCCGAGCTCGACATTCTCTACATGACCCGCGTTCAGCGCGAGCGCTTCTTCAACGAGGAAGACTACCTCCGTCTGAAGGACAGCTACATCCTCACCCCGGAGAAGCTGCGCAACGCCAAGAAGGATCTCTGCATCCTGCACCCGCTGCCGCGCGTAAACGAAATTTCCGTTGCCGTGGACGATGACCCGCGCGCCTGCTACTTCAAGCAGGTCAGAAACGGCCGCTTCATCCGCATGGCACTGATCCTCAAGCTGCTTGGTATCGAATAAGGGAGGGACTCATAAATGATCATCGACGCTATTTCCAACGGTATCGTTATCGACCACATCTCCGCCGGCAAGGCGATGGAGCTCTACAACATCCTCGGTCTTGACAAGCTTGACTGCTCGGTCGCGCTGCTCAAGAACGTTTCGAGCGGCAAGCTCGGCCGCAAGGACATCATCAAGATCGACCGGGTACTCGATCTTGACTGGGACGTCATCGGCTATGTCGACCCCGGCATCACTGTCAACATCATTAAGGACGGCAAACTCGCCGAAAAGCGCCAGCTCAAGCTGCCCGAGCGCATCACGAACGTCATCCGCTGCAAGAACCCGCGCTGCATCACCTCCGTTGAGCAGGAGCTGCCGCAGATCTTCACGCTGACCGACGAGGAAACGCGCACCTACCGCTGCCTGTACTGCGAGACCAAGGCCGAAAAGTAAAAAGTCAAAAAAGAGGGGACCTTAAAAGGTTCCCTCTTTTTTGTACCTGTTACGTCAAACACCTGCGCCCTCGGCCTTGTCGGTCTCGCGGCGCTCTTCGATGGCCTCTTTCAGGATGATGTCCTTCACCTTTATGGGGTCAGCGGTTTAGCTATCCCTAACCTGTCACAGGTAGTCCCATTTATCAAGGGTTTCCTATGCTGCCACTCCCAACCAGTCACAGGTTTTCCCACCTACTCCCAAGCTGAAAGCGGTAAAAACACGGTACAGCCCGGTAGCCTCTCCCATCAGCTACCGGGCCATTTTCTTATGCTATGAACTTGTCAATCTCCCCCAGCTTGTCAATTTCCTTCGCCTTGGTATCTTCCAGCAAGTGGACATAGATGTTGTAAGTAGTCTTGACATTAGCATGACCCAACTGCTCGGAAATTGCCTTGATATCTACTCCCGCCTCAAAGCAACGGGTAGCATAGGAATGGCGAAGTGTGTGCATGGTCGCTCCCTCAATCTCTGCCTTGTCATAAATCCGATACAGCACTTCTTGAAGGTTGCGGCCATAAACCATATTCCCACGGCTGTTTCTGAACACAAGGCTTTCTTCACTCCATTCTTCCCCCATGTCCTCTGCCAGCTTCATCATGGTTTCCTTATGCTCTCTCAAAACCGCCACCAGTCCAGCAGTGATGACAATTGTCCTTTTGCTGGACTTCGTCTTGCAAAAGTCCTGCACCACTTGGACGGCCTCATGCTTATTGTAGTCATGGGCTACGATAGCCTTTTTGTTGACCCGCAGTGTACGCTTCTCCAAATCAATGTCCTTCCATTGGAGCGGTATGCCCTCCCCTATTCTCATACCCGTGTATAGGTAGGTCAGGAACATAGCCCGGTAGTATTCACCATCCAGAGCCATGATAAACCGTTTCTGTTCCTCCTTCGTCAGCACTCTCATTTTCCGCTTGTCATCTTTGGGAAATGCCACACCCTTACAAGGATTGCGGGGTATCATTCCCAACTCCACAGCCTTTTCCAAAGCACCGTGGATGATGTTGTAATTCTTGATGAATGTCGAAAGGCTCCCTCCAATGCCATCCAACATTCTCTGAATGTGATATGTACTCAGTTCTCTCAGAGGGATTTCCCCCACATAGGGCTTGATGTGGATTCGGGCGTTGTTTCGGTAACTGGTAAGTGTAGCCGGGGCCAGTTTCGGGGATTTGTGTTTCTCAATCCAAGTGTCAATCCAAGCCCCGGTCTTAACAGCGGATTTTCCCTGACAAACCCCCATGGCTTTCTCCATCTGCAATTCTCTCAGTTTTTCCGCCGCCTCGGCCTGTGTAGCGCAGTACTTGTAAACATACTCTCTTTTGCCATCTTCTTTATAGATGCCTGTTGGGAATGTAACGAGCCACTTGCCATCCTTTCTCTTGCGGATGTTACCTTCACCATTTGCACGCTTTGCCATCTTCGTTTTCCTCCTTTTGCCATCTTCGTTTTCCTCCTTTTTCAGCTAGGGAGGGGAGTGTAACGCCTCCCCTCCCTGCTGTCAAGCTACAATTATTCCTTACAGGTCATTCTCCCACATCATCACACCCGATGACTTCTTGGAACCTTTGGAACCCGCAGCATCAAGCACACTCGGATGATTCCCACCAAATAGCTGCTGGTACAGGTTAACAGGCATATTCACAGTTCCATCGTGCATTACCTCGGTACCATCCTCCAACACGGTCGGCTCATACCGGGAAACGCTCTGCTGTCCAAAGTTCTTTTTCACACAGTAGTAATTCCCAAGTTCTCCCTTAAACTTTACCTTGACCTGATATGCGACCGAACTCTTAGTCAGGTAAAGCAATCCATTCTCCTTTAGTACCGAACACATCTGCTTGACCGTCATTTCCAATTTGTCTCCAATCTGCTCCATTTCCTCTTTGTTCAAGCGGAAATAGGCATTAGCATTGTGTCTCTCTGTACCATGTGCGGCAATGTATTGAAGAATCTCGCTGTAAATAGCCTCAACTGATGCTTCCTCCTGAATCAGTTCATACAGAGGGAGTTTATCGTGATACTTCCACAGCAGGCACAAAACTTCCTCATAGTTGATTCCTGCTCCCAGTGGCAGTCTGTCAATAATTTCCTTGACTGCTTTCTTGTGGAGGTTCACTACATCTTTATAGAACGGGTTGGATTTATCGTGGAGCATAAATCCATTTTGTGCCGCAATAATAAATACTGCATTGTCAAATTCAATAGGAGCTGTGAACTCTCCGTTTCCACGACGGAACAGCACCCGAATGACCCGGCTATGCTCGGAAGTCTCCCAGATCCCGGCAAACACCACTCCGTTTGTCTCAGGCACTTCGACTGTACCCTTACCTCGATTGAAAGCACCTACGGCTCTTGCCTGTTCAATCAGTTCCATGTGTTCGGGCAAAAAGTCCTCTTTGACTGCCAGCTCGTCAACAGGAATGTCCTCGTCCCCGGCACACCGCTCAATCATGTTTCTCTTCAGCAAAGGGCCGAACTCGCACTCTTGCAGGAGAGAGGGAGATGTGGCTCCCCCAAGCTCCTTCGCCTGATAGTATTCCTCCTCAAACACGGCAACCTTCTTGTTCTCCGCTGCGGGTGCAGCCTTCTTGTTCTTACTGTTCTTAGACTTAGTAGCATTATTAACTTTCTTCTTCTCCATGATTTTGTTTCCTTTCTGGGCCTTCTTGTTCTCCGCTGCGGGTGTAGCCTCCTTGTTCTTGCTGTTCTTAGACTTGGTAACATTATTAACTTTCTTCTTTTCCATGATTTTATTTCCTTTCTGTATGTTTGATTTTTTTGTAGTTAAGCCGCCTGTTTTGCTCTCTCAGCTTTTTCTTTGGTTTCTTCTTCTATCATCCATTGAAAGAACCTGTCCAACCGTACCCGATACTGTTTCCCAACTTTGAACGATGGAAAGCCTGTGCTATGCACGGTCTCATAAGCCGTGTTTCTGGAAACTCCCAACACCTTTGCCACATCAGACGGTTTTAGCACCGCCGGCAACCTATCTATTTCCTGCAATTTTTCCATTGCGAGCTGAATATCAACATTCATGTATAGTCCTCCTTTATATAAAGGGGAGCATGGAACTCCCCGCCATTTTCTGTTAAACCTGTCTGCATTTCTAATTTTGTATATACCACCCCCTTAATGTCAGCAGTATAAGGAACGAACACTGTAAAGAGGTATACTGCTCCCTGAAAATTCCAACTTTCTTAAATTTAGGTACAATATTCCATTATCAAGGTACACGTCTTTCCTTTTGGGCTTGGTGCCCTGTCCTCTTTACATGCTTTATGATACATTACCGTGTAACATTTGTAAAAGTTACATATCTTTTTCTAATCTAAATGTAATGATTTAGTATTCAAAAGATATGCTTATAGAAAGCAATTTGTATTCTCAATATTCAGCAACAGGTATGCTAAAGAACAAAAAAAGAGCCACATGCAAGTTAAGTTGCACATGGCTCAAAAAATATTTTCAAATTTCTTTTGATGCTTCTTTTGCCTTTTTATAAGTAGCAATTCCATTGACCAAGCCGCTCTTTTCTTTAAGCAACTTTTGAAGGCCTTGTAAGTGTCCTATATCACACCTATCCAACAACTCAAATGTAAGACCTCTGATCTGATTTTCTATGTCTCTCACCGTCACATCTGCCGCCTTAAGCGGAGCGGGCTTTCTCTCTCTGAGAAAATAGCACAGCCGGTAGAAATCCCAGTTCTCTTTGTTGTTTCTCTCTACTTTTCGCAGTTCCTTGCAGATAGAATTTTGAATAGCCTTGTCTCGTCTACTGTTCTCTGTCTGGCAATCATCCTCTCGCTGGGCAGGCTCCTCTTTCCATTTGAACAAATCATTCCACTGTTCATCCGAAATGGAATGTTCCACTTTTTTCCCGTCTTTCTCTACCATATAAGAGCAGTCAAATCGTATTGCACCAGTAAACACTTCTTCTCTCAGCCCGGTTCTCTGTTGTAAACTGCTCAACTCGGCCTTACCAAGCCTAACTTTGCCAGTATTGATTATCCGAGTATATCGCTCTCGGCTCATTCCAAACGCCTCATAAATTCTGCCGGTTCCTCGTTTACAAACCACTTGCCACATATATCTCATTATGAAGTAGTTTATTTGTCTATTATGTCTTTTATTTTCTTCACTCAAATCTTGAGGAACTTGTTTGCTCTGTTCTGCCACATTTATCCCCCCATCAACTAATACAACAAGTATAGCTGATTTTTGATAATCTGGCAACCTATACAAAACGAAAAAGGGGACAGCCCCCTGTATTCGGTGTGAGCTATTTACTTTTCCTGTTCCGCCAATTCTCTCATATCTTTCTCAACCCGGCGGAACAGCAGACAAACTTCAATCCCATTGAGCACCAGTATCACACCCAACAAAAGGCCCAGTACAAAAGCAAAGAGGGGCGGCATCACACCACCCCCTCACTGCTCTTGGAACTTTTGGAACCGCTCTGGGGCTTGTTCTGGCCCTCTGTGGCACCTTCCACCTCTACGGCCCTATGAATCACCAAGGCTCCCTTCTCGTCCCTTCTGACGCCGCCCATGTCCATCACCTCCAGCATGGCCTTCAGCTGGACTTCATCAAAGGTTTCCATGCCACAGCGGTTGGTGATGAAGTGGTACTTAGTGCCATCCTTGTCCTTGGTGACCTTGACAAGCGCATAGTACTTATTCATCACCGGCTCCTCGTCCTCTCCATCAGTGGGGAGGATGGGCTTGAAGGTCAGGCCGCTCTTGCCCATCAGGGTCTTGGTAAACTCCAAGTCGATACCCACATTGCCCTCTTCATCCAGCTTCAGACCGTTCACCTGCTCATTGATCTGGAGACGGGCTTTGACCTGCTTATCGGAAAGGAAACTGAAATCCTTCCCATTGAACACGCACCAGCCGACCATCCGCTGACCAATGAAATCACCATAAGCAACCGTAGACTTCTTACACATATTCTTTACCAGCCTTTCAAGTTCTGTTTTGTGGTTTTCTCTCAACCACTGACATCACTATAACGCTGGGATTTTCCGGTGTCTGCTGACGAAATAGCCGGAGATTATCAAATGTGCTTAGTGAGAATGTCGCTCTCCTTTTGTCCTATTCGGTGGGCACAGATTCAGCATCAGGCGGAACCATTCAACCTTTGTGATAGGCTGAAATGCTGGCTAAATTGTCATTTCAGGCCCCGGAAATAAACCCTTTTCACCATCCCCATTTCTCCACTTTTTCATTTTCACCTCCTTCTCCATCTCAAAATTTCTCGGAAAATCCCTCTGAAATCCACTTGAAAACACCCATATCATAAAATTCATGCTCAATAAGATATTTTTCACCGAGAAATCTATTTGGGGCGGAGAAAAGCTGTCCTTGTGTCATATTTAATTCCCATAAACATCTATCGGAGCTGTCCCCAAACGCACCTTTTCACATTCTCTGAACAGGTCATGTCAGTTTAACTTTTTCAACCAGTCAACAAATGGCCCTAAAAACGGGGCTTTTCTGAACTTATCGGGCAACAGGCCCAGTATCCGAAGAAATCTCAACCAGTCCTTATTATGCCGGAAAAGTCATGCTCTCCATAAACACAAAAAGAGGTGCAAGCCCATTGAGCCTGCACCTCTTTTCAACTGTTTTCACTTCTTATTTGATATTCGCCACCTTCTCGCCATCAGCTTCGTTATGACCTCCATGCACTTTGCGTCCAACAAGAATTGGCCATCACTGCCCATGAATACTTGGGCTACCATGATTCCATTAGGCGTGTAAACGGAATAATACTGCCCATTCTGTTCAACAATCATTCCATTCATCATGCACATCACCCCCCAATATAAATTGTACTTCTTTATGTTGGGAGCATGAAAACAAGAATGATAAACAAATCCTCTCCGCACTAACAGGCAGAGAGGATTTGGAAAGTTTGTCAGATGGATTTCAATACAATATCAAAGAGTGGCTATGATAATTCCTGTGGACTGTTGGGCCTAATCTTCTTGGGTCTGAAAATACAAAATCTATAACATTGGAACGTATGTTCCCTTCTTTATCTATCATATAGATTCTGTATCCCTCTTGATTGGTTGACCACCTACCTCTTCCTCCAGCACCTCCTGAACCTGTTCCGTTTCCTACTCCTGTTATATCTGATGCCGCAAGGGAAATTGTTGGAACTAGTTGAAAACTTAGTAGTAGGGCTAGTAGGAATGATATGATTCTGTTGCTTTTCATAATTATCACTCCTTTTATTGTGTGGTATCATCCTATGGATATCCAGTCTGGTAAGTCATTGGGGTCTAGTTGAGGGCCTTGCTCAATGTTGGGATCTGGCTCAATAACTCTACCCGGGTTTTCTTTAACCCTATCTGGTACATACCCGTGAAAAGTTCCTGTACCTGCAGGTTCTTGTACTGCTGGTTCCTGCTTTGCTGGCTCTTGCTTTGGCTGTGCTGGCTCCTGCTTTGCTGGCTTCTGAGGCTTCACAGGATCCTGCTTCTTAACCTCTGCCTGTGCTGGCTCTGGCTTGGCTGGCTCCTCAGGCTTTGCTGGTTCCTCAAATAAATCACCGTTCTTGATGAAGAATGGGCTATCTTTTAAACCACTTGATATTGACAACCAGCCTTCTGCATCTGTTCCAGGGATACCTGTACCTAGAATAGTGACCTCAGTATTCTTGGTAAACTGTCCTAGTTGGGGTGCATCATCAGAAAAATCATCATATATAGTTACATCAACTTTAAGGGTCTTGGTTTCTGATTTCATTTCAAAATATTGGTCTAATTGGCTATGGTCTGTTACTGGCCTCCATGCTATGTATTGGAACTCATAATCACCGGGTAATAACTTGTTAATCTCAGCCGCTTTAGACTTAATTGCACTAAGCTCAGATTCATCAATTTTACTCGATTTTCTATTGGCATATACTTCTTCAAATATCTTGTACATCTCCGCTGTTGACATTACTTCTGTTGGCTCGTTTTCTTTGGCGGAATTTACTTCACCGTATTCTATGGTTACATCTGAACTGTTAGCCTGTTTATCATCGACTTGATTTCCGCAAGCGGTCAACGAAGCCATAAGTAACGTAGCGGCAAGGGTGTACGTCAATGCCTTTTTCATGGTGTGCCTCCTGTCCGTACCCTGTGGGGGCGGTTTTTTTATGCTCTCAACAGTTCCAGCATGGGGACAGGCTTACAGCCCGCCCCATGCTTTTCCTGCCGAGATAAACAAAGCGGTGCAGAATATAATTACCCTACACCGCATATACAGACACAAATCCCAAAGACGGTTCTTGTAAAATACAAGTCTATCCGTTATAATTGAGAAAGGCGCAGTTATACTGTTGTGTAGGAGGTTCGCTCTCCTGCATAGGGATGTAGGAGATTGCCGTCTCCTACATCCTGCCATTATTTATCTCGTGCCTCTCATTTTACCCTAAGCCATATAGAAGTGCAAGGCTTTTTCGGTTTTTCTTCCAGAGTTCATAATAAAAGGGTACCAGTTTCCTGCTGATACCCTTTTTCTCTTTGATTTATCATTCTGTGTCATACTCATTTCCGCTTTTGCTGATGTGTAGTATATATATAAACTGTTCTTTTTCAAGCTATGGGAGAAAAATGCTATGCTTATGGGGCATTTTCGGCTATTGTATGTTTTTTCTCTATATAGATTGGGTTTTCTGCAATTTATGTATCATCTGCGGAAATCAAATTCCACATCGGCCTATATATAAGTTCAAACATCATATCCAGCGGCCTGCAATCTCCGTTTTACTGTTTTTCCCTCACAGCCCATTAGTTTGCCGACTTTTCTAAATGACTTGTACTGCTCATATAATTGCATCATCCTCTGAGTGTCCAAGTCTGCCCTATATGCGGCAGGCTTTTTCAGTACGGCAATCTCTTGTGAAAGCTGCTTTAGTTCGGATAACATTTCTTCACTATGCTCTTTATGCTCTTTCTCTCTGTCCCGCAAACTCTGTATTGTTTTCTTCTGGTAGTTCATCTGAACCGCCAGTTTATCTATGATACGGGCCAAGTCCTCTATGTTCTCTGTCATAATTGCGGATTTCACGGATTCCCTTAGTTGGTCATCCTCCCACAAATGGCCCATCATCTGTATCTCAGTCAACAAACAACCCTTCTTGATTTCATCCATTTTGAATGCCCTCCTATCCTCAAAAAAATTGGAATTTTTGGAACCATGCAGAATTGGCCCCTCATGTACCTTCGATTTCCACTCACAGTATAGCAAACCTTTTTCCTACTGCACAGCGGATTTTTTCAAATGACCCTCAACAAAATCGGCCCTCCACCTTTTACAGGTGAAAGGCCGGATTTTTGGGAAAATGCTGGTGCATCTATGTATCATTTGAAAATCAACCACAGTCGGTCAAAAGTCAATCGACTGCTCTGCTTCATATTCCTTGGCCTTGCGGTACCATGTAGACCGGGCAATGCCCAATTTTCTGGCTCCCTGACTGGCAGATATTTTCCCGGCTTTGACTTCCTGATAAACAGCCTCAAAAGTATCAACTGCCTTCTGCGGTCTGCCTGTCATGCGTCCCTCAGCCTTTGCAACTGCTATCCCCTCGGCCTGACGTTCCCGCAGAGTCTCCCTCTCGAACTCCGCAAGGGCCGCAAAGACGGTGAGCATGAATTTTCCTGCTGGGGTGCTGGTGTCTATGCTCTCCTTCTTGCTGATAAACTGCACACCCTTTTCTGCCAGAGCGGTGGTCAAGTCCAGCAAGTCACGGGTATTACGAGCAAAGCGTGAAAAGCTCTCCACGATTACCGCATCTCCTTCCCGGACAAAGTCCATCATCTTATGCAGTTCAGGGCGGTCAATGTTCTTTCCACTCAACTTGTCGGTGTAAACTTTCTCAACACCTAACCCCTCCATAAGTACATCCTGACGGGCGGTATTTTGCTCCTTGGTGGAAATCCTGATATATCCGACTTTCATAATGTATCTACTCCTTCATAACAAGTTTTGTAAATGAAACAAAACATCAAAACTGTCCCAAAATACAGCGGCCCAAAAGGTATACCATCCAGAGCGATCTCTTTCGGCACCCATGGAGCGTCCCGAAAATATTTTTGGAATTTTTGGAACAGCCCTTTTGATGCACTGTTTCATTTACTCCCCTATATCATTTTGGAGCAGATAAACATGCCAAATGAAAAAGGAGACTGCCAAAGCTATTCCTACAGTCCCCTCTTTTTTCCTTATTTCATAAAATCCCTTAGATAGTGCTCAGCTTTTTCTTTAACCTCCTCTTGGAGCTCTTCAAGCTCGTCTTCTTCCACTCCATCTTCCATCTGAGCAAATGCCCTTACAATTTCTGGGTCATTTGCCGCCTTACTTAACTGCTTTTCAAATTTTTCTTCCTCTTTCTCAGAAAAATTTGGCAGTTCATTTTCGAGTTCTCCGCTACTGTCAAAATCCGCCCAAGACATCCCCACTTTTGTCTCCTCTTCAGTTGCCTGTGCAGCATGGGCAGCAGCAACAAACTGATAGAGTAAGTGGTCATCCAAAAAAGCTTTACTCACGATATTATCCTCCTTGTAACTCATTTTCAGCCAGACAGGCGGTATCCCATGTAGTCCCATGGGATACCGCCTGTTCCTTTTTCGTCCCAGCGCAGAAGCGGTACGGAGACGGTATAACCGTCCTTATACCTGACTGGGGGCCTCGCCCTCGGAGCCGAAAGTGCTTACAGCTCTAGCGGTTTCGGCTCTCTTCGCCTCAATGGCCTGCTTCAAAAGCATATCCTTGACCTTCATCAGCCGGATCGTGTTGGCACGCTCGTTTTCATCGAGCTTCATCGTGATATACTTGATGTTTTGCTGCATCTGCGGAATTTTGACGTATTCGAGCGCGTTGACGCGCCGTCTCGTGCGCTCGATCTCGGCGGCGAGCAGCTGCGTGGCCTTCTCGACCTCGGCAAGGCGGAGCAGGTCGGGCAGAATGTCGCCGAGCTCGCGCACCGCGTCGTCGAGCTCGCCGCTCGTCTGGGCGAAGCCGTACGGATAAATATTCCCGCCGTCCTCGCTCGCGAGCTTGAACTCATAGCGCGGCACCTCGACGCTCATCACGTTCTCCGTGCCCGTTTCGAGCGAAACGCTCTGCTTGGGGCACAATAGCGCCTGCTCAAGCATTTCCGGCGACATCAGCGCGCTCGCCACGGTGAACGAGCCGTAGGCGCGCGCAAGCGACTGCTCCACCTTCTGCCGCAGCGCTAAGTCCTCGCGCACGACCTCCATGAACTGCTTCATCAACTCGTCGCGCTTGTCCTTGAGAAGTTTGTGCCCACGCTGGGCGGTGCGCAGCCGCCCCTTGAGGCGCGTGAGCTCCATGCGGGTGGGATTAACAGTGGTCGTAGGCACTTTTCTCCCCCCTTACTCTTCCTTTTTGAGATACTTGTCGATATACTCCGGTTTGATGCGCTTGAGCTCGCTGCGCGGCAGAAGGGATAAAAGCTCCCAGCCGAGGTCGAGCGTCTGCTCAATGGAGCGGTTCTCGTCCGTGCCCTGCGCGACATAGCGTTTTTCAAACTCGTCGGCAAACTTGGCGTAGAGTAAATCAGTCGGGCTCAGCGCCGCCTCGCCGAGGATCGACATGAGCTCCTTGTTCTCTTTACCGGTGGCATAGGCCGCGAAGAGCTGGTTCATCGTGCCGGAGTGGTCCTCGCGCGTCTTGCCCGCGCCGATGCCCTTGTCCTTGAGTCGGGAAAGGCTCGGCAGCACGTCGACCGGCGGATTGATACCGCGGCGGTACAGCTCGCGCGAAAGGATGATCTGCCCCTCGGTGATATAGCCCGTCAGGTCGGGGATGGGGTGGGTCTTGTCGTCTTCTGGCATCGTCAGGATGGGGATCATCGTGATCGAGCCGTCCTTGCCCACCTGACGGCCCGCGCGCTCGTACATCGTCGCAAGGTCGGTGTAGAGGTAGCCGGGATAGCCGCGGCGGCCGGGGACCTCCTTTTTCGCCGCGCTGATCTCGCGCAGGGCTTCTGCGTAGTTCGTGATATCCGTCAGAATGACGAGCACGTGCATACCGCAGTCGAAGGCGAGATATTCCGCGGCGGTCAGCGCCATGCGCGGCGTCGCGATACGCTCGACCGCGGGGTCGTTGGCAAGGTTTGTGAACAGCACCGTGCGGTCGATGGCGCCGGTGCGCTTGAATTCGTTGACGAAGAACTCAGATTCTTCAAATGTGATGCCGATGGCGGCAAAGACAACGGCAAAGTTGCTCTCGCCGTCCAGCACTTTCGCCTGTCGCGCGATCTGCGCGGCCAGCTGCGCGTGCGGCAGGCCCGAGCCGGAGAAGATCGGCAGCTTTTGTCCGCGGACAAGGGTATTGAGGCCATCGATGCTTGAAATGCCGGTCTGGATGAACTCGTTGGGGTAGTTGCGCGCCGCGGGGTTCATCGCAAGGCCGTTGATGTCGCGGTGCTCGTCGGCGATGATCTCGGGGCCGCCGTCGATGGGCTGACCCATGCCGTTGAAGACGCGGCCCAGCATGTCGCGCGACACGGCGAGCTGGAGCGGATGGCCCAAAAAGCGGATGCGCGAATCGGCGAGGTTGATGCCCGCCGACGCTTCAAACAGCTGCACGACCGCGCGGTCGCCGTTGACCTCGAGCACCTTGCAACGGCGCGTGCTGCCGTCGGAGAGGACGATCTCTGCCAGCTCGTCATACGTGACGCCCTGCACATGGTCCACGACCATCAGAGGGCCGGAAATTTCGCGGATCGTCTTATATTCACGGATCATTCTTCTTTCTCTCCTTTCTCAGCGATCGCGGCGATCTGCTCTTCCATCTCGACGAGCAGGTTCGCATAGGCGTCCTTATACTGGTCGGCAGGCACGCCCTTGGCGCGTCCGATCTTCTCGCGCGCGGGGATGGCGAAGAGCTCGCTTAAATTCCCGCCGCGCTCGGCGGCGCTCAGGCATTGCGTGTCGTACTGGCGGATCATCGCCAGCATGCGCGCCTGTCGGTCGTACTCGGAATAGGCGTCGTTGTCGGCAAACGAGTTCTGCTGCAAAAAGTCCTCGCGGATCATACGCGCGACCTCAAGCGTGATCTGGTCCTTCGCGCTGAGCGAATCCTTGCCGACGAGCTGCACGATCTCGTTGAGGTTCGATTCCTCCTGCAGCATCGCCATGGCCCACTCGCGGTTTTCGAGGAATTCGTGTCCCAGGTGCTCGCTGTACCACGGGCGCAGGGAATCGAGATAGAGCGAATAGGAATTCAACCAGTTGATGGCCGGGAAGTGGCGTCGGTAGGCAAGTGACGAATCCAGTGCCCAGAAGACCTTGACGATGCGCATCGTCGCCTGCGAGACAGGCTCGGAGAGGTCGCCGCCCGGAGGCGAGACCGCGCCGACGGCGGTCAGGCTGCCCTGCCGCTCGTCGCTGCCGAGGCATTCGACCACGCCCGCGCGCTCATAGAACTGCGCGAGGCGCGAGGACAGGTACGCAGGATAGCCCTCTTCACCGGGCATCTCCTCGAGACGGCCCGACATTTCGCGCAGGGCCTCCGCCCAGCGGGAGGTCGAGTCCGCGATGACTGCGACGGCGTAGCCCATGTCGCGGAAGTATTCGGCGATGGTGATACCGGTGTAGATGCTCGCTTCGCGCGCCGCGACCGGCATATCCGAGGTGTTAGCGATCAGCACCGTGCGCTTCATCAGGCTCTCGCCCGTGCGCGGGTCAATGAGCTCGGGGAATTCGCGCAGAACGTCGGTCATCTCGTTGCCGCGCTCGCCGCAGCCGATGTAAACGACGAGATCCACGTCCGCCCACTTGGCAAGCGCATGCTGCATGACGGTCTTGCCGCTGCCGAACGGCCCCGGGATCGCCGCCGTGCCGCCCTTGGCTACGGGAAAGAACGTATCCACAATGCGCTGGCCGGACTGGAGCGGCGTGACGGGCGGGTACTTCTTCGTGTAGGGACGGCCCACACGAACAGGCCATTTCTGGATCATCGTGAGCTCCTTCGTCTCGCCCTTGTCGGTCTCAATAACAGCGACGACGTCCTCCACAGTGAAGCTGCCGGACTTGATCTCCTTCACAGTGCCGCTCATCTTGGGCGGCATCATGATCTTGTGCAGGATCGACGGCGTCTCCTGCACCGTGCCGAGCACATCGCCGCCGATCAGGTGGTCTCCCACCTTGGCGACAGCGGTGAAGTCCCACTTCTTCTCGCGGTCGAGCGCGGGGACCTCCTCGCCGCGCGGCAGGAAGTTGCCGCCCGTCTTCTGGCGGATGACCTCCAGCGGGCGCTGGATGCCGTCGTAAATATTCTCGATCAAACCGGGGCCGAGCTCAACAGACAGCGGCGCGCCGGTCGTCACGACCTCTGCCCCCGGGCCGAGGCCCGAGGTCTCCTCATACACCTGAATGGCGGCGGAATCGCCGCTCATCGTCAGAATTTCGCCGATGAGGTGCTGCTCGCCCACGCGGACGACATCCGCCATATTCGCTTCCGAAAGTCCCGACGCCACGACCAGCGGGCCGGAGACCTTAACGATCTTTCCCATAAGGCTTTTGCTCCTTTTTTACAAAATGTCCGCGCCGACGGCCTTTTCCGCAGCCGCGTGCACGCCCGCTGTGCCGATGCCGAGGCTCCCCTCCCTGCCCGGGATGAGGATGACGGCGGGCGAAACATCCTCGCGCCGGCGCTCGATCTCCGCGGGGATCTGCGCGGCGAGGTGTTCGGTGATATAGATGATGGCGTAGTTCTCCTTCGCCATGCGGTGGAGGGCGGCTTTCGCCTGCTCGCCGTTTTCCGCGATGCAGGTGTCGAGCCCGAGGGCGCGGAAGCCCAAAACGCTGTCGCGCCCGCCGATAACTCCGATCTTATTCATGCTGCCGCCTCCCTTAGAGATAACTCATGCGCAGCCGCGCGCGGATGTCCTCCGCCGCGATGCCCGCGATCTTGCCGGATAAAATGGTGCGCACGGCGGTGAACTCCGCCTCTTTCGCGCCAAGATAGCCCGCCACGACCTCTGGGCCGAACGGCGTGCGCCGCGCCCGCTGCAAATAGGACATGAGCGCATCGTCGCACGCGCGCTCAAATTCCGTCAGGCCCCCGCCGCTGTCAAGCAGTTTGGCCGCGAGCTCGCCCGCGCTGTCAAGCGGCGTGCCGTGTGTGAGCGACGATAAATGATCGCCGCGCGCGCCTTTGAGCTGACCCGCCGGAATGTGCCCGCCCGGCAGCATCGCCGCAGCGAACACGTCGTCCTCGCAGCCCATGCGCCGTGCGCGCACGAGCGTACGCAGGTTGACCGCGTCGATCTGCAAGGCGACATAGTCCTTCAAAAACGTGCTGCCCGTCTCGCTTGCGAGCGCGCTCATCTCCTCGTAGCAGGCGCGATCGAGCAGCAGCTCCGCCATGCGGACATCGCCGCTGTGGCCCGCTTCGCTCTCCGCCTGCGCCATCGCGCGGCTCATCGCCGCGGAAACCGCGCTCGTCTCGCCGCGAAGCACCTTCTGCGCGTCGACGCGGCCGCAGTCCATCGCAAGGCGCGAGACGTCCTCGCCGGTGCGCTTGCTCTTGAGTGCGAGCTTTGCGTTGTGATAGTCGTACTTGATCTGAAAGAGCTCGATGATGCGCTTGTCCGGTGCCAGCACGCTCACCTCGCGGTAGAGCTCTCTGCGCGCCTGCGAGAGCGCGTGTTCCACATTTTCGAGCGTGCATCGCTCAAGCGGCGCGTAGCCGCATTCCAAAAGCGTCTTGTAGCTCTCTTCCGGCGTGGCGGCGTCGATCATCCGCTCGGCCATCGCCTGCGTCAGGAGCTTCGCCTCGCGCGCATGCAGCGCCGCGGAGACCGCTGCGTAGTCCGTATCCCGATACTGCTGCATCCGATCCCCTCCTTATTCCGCGAAGAGGAGCTTTGCCGCGCCGCGCTCGGTCTTCTCGCGCGAGAGAGCGAGAAGCGTTTCAAACGAGCAGTTCACGTCGCATTCTTTACTTATAAGCACGAGGCCCGCGCGGATATCTGCCGCTTCGCCCGCAAGCGTATAGCGCGCGTTCAGCTCCTTGTTTGCCCGCTCGACGAGCGTTTCGCCGATCTCATCGCGGTCCTTTGCGCTCAGGGAGATTTTCTCGTCGCCCTTGCCGCCCGCCGCTTTCAGCAGGCGCACCAGCAGCGAAAGATACTGCTCGCGCGGCATGGAGCAGAGGATCTCCAGCGCGCGGTCATAGGTCTCGGCGAGCACCTTCTGCTTGGCGCTGAGCGTCAGCTTGCGCGTCTCCATCTCCGCCGCGGAGCAGAGGCGCTCATAGCGCTCCTGCGCGGCGAGATGCGCGCGCCCGCCCGCCGTCTCGCGCTCTTTTTCCGCGCGTGCGGCACTCTCCTCGCGGATGCGCCGGAGCTCCTGCTCGGTCTGCGCATTCAGCTCGCTCAGCGAGCGCGCCGCATCCTCTTTCATGCGCGCGGTGATCTTTTCCATTCCGTTCATTGCGTTTCCGCCTTTCTGTGGGCGCGTCAGCCGATGTTGAGCAGCATCATGATCGACGCCAGCATAGAAAGGATGGCGTAGAACTCGACCACGATGCACAGCACCATGCCCTTCGACCAATGTTCAGGCTGGCGTGCCAAGATGTTGATCGATCCCGCGGCGACGCGGCCCTGTGCAACTGCCGAAATGCCGCCGCCGATGGCGATGGGCATGCAGGCCGCGAAGTAACGAAGGCCCTCCTGAAGGGACATATCCACATACGTCCCGTTGAACACGCCCATGCGCATCAGGCACAGAAAGCCGATGACGAGGCCGTACAGTCCCTGCGTGCCGGGGATGACCTGCAGGATCATCACTTTACCGAATTTGCTCGGATCCTCGCAGAGAAGACCCGTGCCGGCCTCGCCGGCAAGACCCGTGCCGCGTGCGCTGCCCGCGCCCGCGAGGCAAACAGCAAGACCCGCGCCCAGCATACCGATGGCGCCGCCCGTCGTCAGTTCAAAGATACCCATTTTTTATCCTCCTTACGGTTTTTCCGTTTTTTCTGCAATTTACTGTAAATCGACATATTCCGTGTCCAGCGTCATGGGGCGGAAGGGCTTTCCGCCGTCGACGTAGAACTTGTTGAAAAATTCCAAGCACTGCAATCTCAGATCGTGCACGTAGCAGCCGAGGAGATTGAGCCCGAAGTTCATCGCGTTGCCGAGCATTGAGATGATGATGAACGCGATCACGTTCCCCGGCATCGCCGCGAGCATGTTGAACACCTGCGCGATCACGCTGCCCGCGAGCATCAGGGCCATCAGGCGCGTGTAGGACAAAATGTCGCCGAAGTAGCCTGTCACGTGGTTATAGAGTGAGCCGAACACGCCCGTAAGCTTGCCCCAGCCTTTGCCCTGCACTATGGGGCCGAGCAGCACCAGCGCGCATCCGACATACAGCACCGCCACACCCTTGCCGAGCGCCAAAAGCGCGATGCCGATAAACACGATCCACCACGTGATCTCCTCGAAAAAGGCGTCGAGGAACTTTTTCCGCTTGCACTTTTCGATCAAACTGATGGCCATGCCGGTGACGATCTGCACCATGCCGAGCGCCATCGAGCCGATCAGGATCATCGTCAGATCGTCGAGCGGGTCGAAGAGCTTCGGCAGCGCGAAGACCGTGCCGGGGCTGACGATGGCGACGAGCTGCGTGAGGAAATCGCCGAAAAATCCGCCTGTCAGCGCGCCCATGATGAACGTACTGATGCCGCAGAGGCCGAGCAGGCTGAACAGCTCGCCGCTCGTGCCCTTGGGCCGGTATTTTTTGCTGATGATGACCGAGGCGATCATCATGAGTAAGCCGTAGCCCATATCCGCCATCATAATGCCGTAGAACAAAATGAAAAACGGCGCCATCAGCGGGTTCGGGTCAAGCGTGCCGTAGGCCGGGAGCGAATACATCTCCGTGACCATATTGAGCGGCCGCGTCAGCTTGTTGTTTTTGAGCTGCACCGGCACCTGCGGGTACTCGTCCTCTGTCGGCTCGCGCGTTTCGATCGCGCAGGTAAACGGCTCGAGCGCTTTTTCAAGCGCGGCGCAGCGGTCGGCGGGCAGCCAGCCCTCCAATAAGAAGACCTTATCCGTGCCGACGAGGCGGCTTTTCGCCTCCTCGCGCCGCAGCGCGATGGCCGCGCGGTCGCTCGCTTCCAAGAGTGCCTCCCGCTTGCCTCCAAGGCCCGCAATGCGCTGTTCGATCTCCTGCCGCTCTTTTTCGAGCGCAGCGAGATTTTCCGCAAGCGCCTTGTCGTTTTCCTTCGCCGTGCCGGTCATGCCGCGAAAGCTCACGGTCGAAAACCCGAGGTCGCGCAGCGCGCTCAGCGCCCGCTCCTTCACGCTCCCGTGACACATCACGAGAAGATATCGCAGTGACCTGTCGCTCGAGGCCTGCTGCCAGGTAAGAAGCCCGTCCAGCGAATCGGCCAGCGCTTTGAGCGCATCGTCCGTCACATTCAGGCCCGCCGTGCCAAAGAACACCGCAAGCGCGCCGTCCGCGCCGCCGAGCGGCGCATCGACCGTCAGCCACGGGGCAAGAGTCGCTCGCAGCGCCTCATTTTTCGTGCGCTCGCTCTCGATTTCGCCGAGGCGGCGTGTGTCCTTGTTGATCGTCTCCGCCGCGGTGCGGGCATTTTCCTCGCTCTCGGCGCTGAAAAACGCCGCGCGGGAAACGCCCTGCCGCTTGCGGAACATGCCTTTTTTCTCCGGCGCAAAGCGGTCGAGCGAGGCAAGCGCCGTGCGGTACGCACGCGACGCTTCCTGCGCGCTCATCAGCGCCTTGTCGTCGGGCTTGGCAAAGCCTGATTTCAGTGCCTCTTCGCTTCCGTCGATACTTGAGATCTCCACGCACTCCATGTCCTGCATGGCCTTGAGCAGCGCCTCGCGCTCGCTCTCCATGCCGAGGAGGCGGAGATGCTTCATTGCTACGATTGCCATTTGTCGTTCACAACCTCTTCCGCGATCCACTGCGCCGCACGCTCAAGGTTTGCGCGCGCCGCGCTCTGCATCTTTTCGCATTCCGTGCGCGCCTTGGCGAGGATCTTTTCCGTCTCCTCACCGGCGCGCTGCTCGGCCTCCGCCATCAGCTGCCGCGACTCCACGTCGGCGTTGCGGCAGCTGTCCTCGATCTCTCGGGCAGCGGCGCGCTGCTCAACGGCGATGCGGCGCTTGGCGTCCGCCTGCGCAGCGGCATACTGCGCTGCAAGCTCTTTTTCGAGCTCCTGCACCTGCTGTAATTCTTCCATTGCCATGTTGTCGTTCACCTCTTTTAGCACTGCGGCGGGAAAATCTTTCCCGCTCAGCTTTTCCATATTATAGATTGTTTCAATAAATAAATCAATATTTATTCTTCAAATATGTTATGCAATTTAGTGATCGTTTTGTGCATTTTTCTATACAGCTTCTTTATAGCACACTTCGATACCCGAATCCATGGACACTCGCTACCTTTTGTATAGGAACGTACACCCTTTACAATTTGTTCACTTACTGGTATTCTGCCCGCTTTTGCCAAGGCAACGCGCGCCGCCGCACATTTTTTCAGGTGAAAAAAGAAGCGAGAGAGATGGCTCGTCCATCTCTCCCGCTCAGGGATCATTCTCAATTTCTGCCCGCTTACAGGTCGATCGCGCCATCCTCCGCAGCGGCGTCGCGCAAAAGCGGCGCGCACTCGTCGAGGAAGCGCAGCACTTGCTGCTCGCAGCGGCCGATGTAGAGCTTGGGCTCCATGACCTGATCGAGCTCCTCGCGCGTCATGCCGAACGCGGGGTCGCCCGCGAGGCGGTCTAAGAGGTCGCACGGCTCGCCCTCTTTCATGCGGGCGGTCGCGGCCATGGAGTGCTGGCGGATCTTCTCGTGCAGTTCCTGACGGTCGCCGCCGCGCTTGACGGCCTCCATCATGATGTTCTCGGTCGCAAGGAACGGCAGATACTCGCGCAGCGTGCGCTCGACGATCTTTTCGTTCACATGCAGGCCGTTCGTCACGCTCTGGCACAGGCGCAGCACCGCGTCGGCGCAGAGGAAGCCCTCCGGCAGCGAGATGCGGCGGTTGGCCGAGTCGTCGAGCGTGCGCTCGAGCCACTGGGTCGAGGCCGTCATCGGCGCGTTGGCCGCATCGGCCATCAGGTAGCGGCTGAGCGAGCAGATGCGCTCGGAGCGCATGGGGTTTCGCTTATAGGGCATCGCGGACGAGCCGATCTGGTTCTTTTCAAACGGCTCTTCGACCTGGCGGTCGTGCTGGAGCAGTCGAATGTCGTTCGCCATGCGGTAGGCGCTCTGTGCGATGGAAGAGAGCACATTCAGAATGCGGCTGTCGGCCTTTCTCGGATAGGTCTGGCCGCTGACAGAGAAGCACTTTTCAAAGCCGAACTCCGCGGCGATGCGGCGGTTCATCTCGTCGACCTTATCGCCGTTGCCCTCGAAGAGGTCGACAAAGCTCGCCTCCGTGCCCGTCGTGCCGCGGCAGCCGAGGAAGCGCATCGAGCCGATGACAAAATCAAGCTCTTCAAGGTCCGAGCGGAAGTCCTGCATCCACAGCGTCGCGCGCTTGCCGATCGTCACGGGCTGCGCGGGCTGATAGTGCGTATAGCCGAGCGTCGGCGTGGCGGCGTATTCGCGGGCAAAGGCCGCAAGATTCACCATCACGCTGAGAAGCTGCCCTCTCAGGTATTTGAGGCCGTCGCGATACAGCACCAAATCGGCGTTGTCCGTCACATAGCAGCTCGTCGCGCCGAGGTGGATGATGCCGGCGGCGGAAGGCGCCGCCTTGCCGTATGCGTACACATGCGCCATCACGTCGTGGCGCACCTCGTGCTCGCGCTTTTCGGCGACCTCGTAGTCGATGTCGGTGATGTGCGCGGCGAGCTCGTCGACCTGCTCCTGCGTGATGGGCAGGCCCAGCTCGTGCTCGGCGCGGGCAAGCGCCACCCACAGTCTGCGCCACGTCTGGAAGCGCATATCGGGGGAAAAGAGGTGCAGCATGTATTCGGACGCATAGCGGGACGAAAGCGGGGACTCGTAAATATCCTTGCGCATAGGGTTCTCCTTTTCTTTCTCAGCGGTTGCTGTTCATATTTTATGTAGAATGAAGCAAAGTTGCAATAGAAAAGTAAAGAGGGGGCCTTCGTCCCCTCTTTACTTTGGTGTGTCAGCGGATGATGAGGCTCTCGCGCTCCGCGCCGACGGAGACGAAGCCGATGTGGCAGCCGATGGCCTTTTCGACGTATTCGACGTAATTGCGGGCGGCTTCGGGAAGATCCTCCCAATTACGCGCGCCGGAGATGTCGCACTGCCAGCCGGGCAGATACTCGACGACGGGCTTGGCGTCCTGCAGCAGCACGGGGAACGGGAAGTCGTCGGTCTGCTCGCCGTTTAATTCATAGTGTGCGCAGACGGGGATCTTGTCCATATAGCTGAGAATATCCAGCTTGGTGAGGGCGATATTGGTGGCGCCCTGGACCTCCACGCCGTAACGGGTGGCTACCAGGTCGATGGGACCCACCCGGCGGGGCCGTCCTGTGGTAGCGCCGAACTCCCCTTGGTCTCCTCCCCGGCGGCGAAGTTCTGCCCCGGCTTCTCCCAGAAGCTCACTCACGAAAGGCTCTGTTTGCGCACCGACACAGGAGGAGTAGGCCTTGGTGACGCAGATCACATCCTCAATGGCGGTGGGAGGCACCGCGCCGCCCACGCAGCCGAAGCCGGCCAGGGTGTGGGAGGAGGTGGTCATGGGGAAGATGCCCAGGTCGGGGTCCTTCATAGAGCCCAGCTGGCCCTCCAGCAGGATGGTCTTGTTCTGGGCCAGGGCCTCGTGGATAAAGGTGACCACGTCGCCCACATAGGGGCGCAGCTGCTCCCGCAGGGCCAGCAGCTGGTCCCGCTCCTCCCGGGTGAACCCGGCCAGCATCCGCTCAGACACGGCCTGAAAGGCCGCCTGACAGCC
>ERZ835880.982-NODE-982-length-26162-cov-8.572375_pt1 | contig 26162 bp, 25 predicted proteins | sample MGYA00519944_ERZ835880 | MGnify/ENA primary metagenome ERZ835880 (study PRJEB31850, sample SAMEA3708787) | human gut metagenome | biome: human gut; feature: human-associated habitat; material: faeces | place: China | collected 2014 ... | reverse complement strand
TTAGTAACAAAAAAATGTCGTATTTATGCGGCGTGTGGCGTTTCGCAAACGCCTATAGATGTTTTGATAAATGAAAGGAGCAGCAAAATTTATGCTCGATATAAATACATTACAAAATGCAGCGGAAATCATTCAATATGATTCCTCTGATATTCCATATACAATTCAGTCACGAAAGCTTTCAAACTTTACTGATATGAGAGCCCTGTGCCATTGGCATGATGACATTGAAATCATATATGTTTTTGACGGTGAAATGATGTACGATATAAATGGAAAAATCCTTCATTTAAAAGCCGGAGACACGGTAATCGTAAATTCTCATCAGATGCATTTTGGATATGACACTCACAACAAGGAGTGTATCTTTACATGTATGCTCTTTCATCCAAATCTGCTAAAATCAAATATTTTTATGTATGAAAAATATGTAAAACCCATAATCACAACTCCGGTAATAGAATATTGGTATTTTCCGCACGCTGAATTTAATACAGGTTTTCCAGGCACACACCTCACAAATCTGTACAAAAAATATCAATCGGGACTTATGAATGATTATGAAGTTGTCGGAAACTTTTACATTATTTGGAATGAAATTTATAAAAATACCGACTCAAAACTTTATATTGACCCCGTGTCACAAAATAATGACATTCATATTCAAAAAAAAATGATAACATACATAACGCTGCACTATTATGACAATATTGACCTTGAAGACATAGCTGCCGCCGGCAATATCAGCCGCAGCAAGTGCTGTCAGATATTCAAAAAATACATGCAGCAGTCTCCTGTAGCGTATCTTAATGCTTACCGCATGGAGCTAAGCTGTAATTTGCTAAAAACAACCTCATACAGCATTACTTCAATCGCTACTTCCTGCGGATATAACCACCTGAGTTACTTTTCCAAGATTTTCCTAAAAAAATTTGGGTGTACTCCTATGGAATACAGGAAAAAATTTCAATCCTGCTAAGAGCACACCCATATATTTAATTAAGAAGACAACAACATAAATTTATTATACGTTAAATACCCTCAACCATTTTAAGCAAAAGCAGTTTATCTCCCTTGTGAACCGTATCACCGTTAATTTCATTCAAATCCATTATGCTTTTAACGGTTGTGCGGTATTTTTTTGCTATATCCCAAACAGGTGTATCCGCCGCCGCATAATAACCTACTATTCCCGGAAGCTTATGAAGCTGTTCAAAGTCAAGAGGTGCTGTCACAATATCCGATACAAAACTTTCATCAAAACTTGAAAATGCAATAGCACACAATGTTATATTGACCTTAACTTCAAGTTCCGAACTGTCAATCATAATAACATTTATATTATTTATATCAAACTGTAATTCATAGTAACAATCAGTGCTTAAGTTATCAATTTCTATGATATGGCTAAATGGCAGAACAGCTCTCTCTATCGATAACGGACTTGCATCATTCTCTGTCATATAAAGAATATCAAGCAAAAGCACACCGTCTAAATGTATTCCGCCATCAACAATCTGCTGCTCATCTATTGTTATTTTTCCTGTCGCATTACATATCTGCAATATTTTATCCGGACTTTCAAGTGAAATCTGCTCTGAAAGACGAAGCGAACTCTGATTTTTCATAATAAGTTTATTCAACAGCATTTTTTCCTTGACAGGTTCAAGTTCCATAGCAGTTGAATACGCATCATCGAGTATCTGCGCTTCCCTGTTTTCATAAAACTTCATCTGCAATTTAAGCGTAAGCTCGAAATTTACAATTCTGTTTTCACCATCCTCATCCGGTTTTGATGATAATTCCCTTGTTCCGACACTGACATCAATATCAGGAATCATATCCTCGTTGCAATCATTGCAGTTTATAATTTCATCAAATGAAACTTCCGTCTCAAAATATTCAAGGCTTCTCTCCTCGTTTTCAGGTGTGTAAAGAACAAATACATTCAAATCACCCATAAGCCTTACACCGTCTTCGACGACCTTTGTCTGAATGTTTAACGGTCTTATATTGTAATACAGCACTGATGCAATACTTGGCTTTGCCTTCGGAAGAGTCAATTCCTCAAAAATCCTGTGAATATCATTTTTTTGAATTACCAGATGTGTATATGTAACCGTTTTCATTTTTGAATATAAACCATCTAAATTCAAATTGTCCGTCTCATCATCAGACGCCATTGAAGAAACCGCTTCATAATAAACGCTTTTAGGTTTGCAGCAATGTATTCCTATAATCGCATTTATACTGAGTTTTCTTGAATTTATAAGATTTGCCTGACAATCATCAATTTCAAAATGACAATTTATCTCGTCCCCCTCAGACACATTGTCAAGCCCCACAGACTCATCAAAATTTATACTTCCGGAAAGATTATGTATAGGTACAATATCATCATTACTTGCATACAAAATAAAATAATCGAGAGTTCCTTTTACATTTACCTTTCCTTCAAGTGCTGAAACAGAATTTGATGATATATTTCCTTCAATCTTGATAATCTTATCTATATCAGGTTTGCTATCAGGAACATTCATATCGTTTTCAAGTGTAATCTGAGTGTCACTGTGGCAGACTATTTGATTTGAAGTTATCTGTGCTGTTTTCAAGTCCATAAAAATCTCCTTAATTTTACTCGCTACATGTTATTGTTTTAATAATATTTTATTCACTCATATAAAAAATATTACTAAAAAGCAAATAAATAACTCAAACAAACATTATTGTGGTAAACTATATTTTATATGATGCAGAATATTGTATCAGTATTAGCAAACTGCATTTTATATGATACAGAATACTGTTGCAATCTTAATAAACTGCTCGGAAATGAGGGATACTATGGATAATCAAAAAGAAATAACGTATATAAATAATATAAGTGTCGAAGATTATAATGCACTCAGAAAATCCGTAAACTGGATAAATGTAACTGAAAAGAGAGCTGCTATTGCCCTGAAAAATTCTTTTTATCTCTGTGTAGCTGTCTGTGACGGCAAACCTGTCGGCATGGCAAGGATAGTCAGCGACGGCGGTTATACATATTTCATAACAGATGTTATCGTACATCCGGACTATCAGGGCTGTCACATAGGAACAGAACTCATACGCCGTGAACTCGATTATATACAAAAAGACGTCGTAGCCGGCGAAACTGTAATGGTAAGCCTGATGGCTGCATACCATCGTGAAAGTTTTTACGAAAAATTTGGGTTTCACACAAGACCATTTGGAAATCACGGTCCCGGAATGTCAATGTGGGTTTCCAGAGATGTCACAGGAAATCCTATGACTTTCTGAAAATCCATAAATATGCCATCCCTATACAAACTTATTCATTTCCGCATTGTATCGGTAATCAATCGCTGCAAGTTTGTTCTCAAGTTCATCTTTATCAACATCCAACGTTTTACACAACTCATCAAGATTAGGATAAAAATCCCTGAGTTGTGTATTTATATAACTAAGCAGCATAACCGAATCCTTTGGTAAATTGTTACTCACTTTTTATTTCCTCCCATACATTCAACACTGCCACTCACAATCATATTGTAAGCGGCAGCTACTTAGCCGCACTGTTTATAAGACCGACAATCTTCTCAATTGAATTATTAAGCTGACTCTTATTCATTGCCGCGATATATTTTTCTTTATTATCAAATGCTTCATTTACTGCTTTCAATAATTTTTCGTTAGTTACATCTTCTTCCTGAATAACAATACTATATCCAAGCTTTTCAAATGATGCAGCATTTAATATCTGGTCCCCACGGCTTGCCTGTGCTGAAAGAGGTATAAGTATATTCGGCTTTTTAAGTGCGAGAATTTCACATATGGCGTTTGCTCCGGCACGCGATATCATAATATCCGATGCCGCCATTAAATCCGGAAGTTCGTCACTTATATACTCATACTGCACATATCCCTTAGTACCGTCAAGCTTTTCATCTTTCTTTCCTTTTCCACAAAGATGTATAACCTGAAACTTTTTCAACAGCTCAGGAAGAATTCCTCTCACGGCATTGTTTACTGCAACTGCACCCAGACTTCCTCCAATTATAAGAACAACAGGTTTTGAATCGTCAAATCCGCAAAACTCAAGTCCCTTTTCTTTACTTCCCTTAAAAAGTTCTTCTCTTATAGGTGAACCTGTGAGAACAGCCTTTTCTGCCGGCAGATGTTTGAGTGTCTCAGGAAAGTTTGTACAAACCCTTACCGCACACGGAATGCAAATTTTATTTGCAAGTCCCGGTGTCATATCCGACTCATGTATAATACACGGAATTCTGCGTGACTTGGCAGCCACAACAACAGGAACAGATACAAAACCACCCTTTGAGAATACTACATCAGGTTTAATCTTTTTAAGCAGATGTCTTGCCTGTGCAAGTCCTTTAAGTACCTTAAACGGGTCACTGAAATTTTTAAGGTCTATGTATCTGCGCAGTTTTCCGCTTGATATACCATAATAAGGAATTCCCAATTTTTCAATCAGTTTTTTCTCTATACCGTCATAGGAACCTATATAGTAAATCTCATATCCTGCTTTCTTCAATTCAGGTATGAGTGCAATATTTGGAGTGACATGACCGGCTGTTCCCCCTCCGGTTAAAACAATTTTCTTCATCAGAAAAATTCTCCTTTCAAAATCCATTCTTGAAATAATAACCAAAATTCACAATATAACTTTTTAATTTAATAGCTTTAACACTATTTACTTTAAATACCATTTTATATATTATCATATAAGTCTGAAAAATCGCTGCATCCCTTAAAATAAAGAATTACAGCGATTTTGTCTGCTTTTATAATTATTGTATATGATGTTTGCAGGATTGCAAAAACTGTACAACAATGAAGCAATCCGTGGCATTAGAACATTTTCTATATGTATAGTATGTTTAATATTTATCCTGCTTATCTGATAACTTTAATCCATCCTTCAGGAGCTTCTATTCTACCCATCTGGATACCTGTAAGTGTATCATAAAGTTCCTTTGTCTTTGGTCCCATCTGCTCCATTCCGCTTGGGAAACAAATCTCTTTGCCATGGTCAACAATCTTTCCTACTGGAGAGATAACTGCTGCTGTTCCACAAAGACCGCACTCAGCAAAGTCTTTAACTTCATCAAGATATACTTCTCTTTCTTCAACTTCCATTCCAAGGTAATCTTTTGCAACAACCTCTAATGAACGGCGTGTAATTGATGGAAGAATACTATTTGACTTAGGAGTAACAAACTTACCGTCTTTTGTGATAAAGATAAGGTTTGCTCCACCTGTCTCCTCAATCTTTGTACGAGAAGCAGCATCAAGATAAACATTCTCATCAAAGCCTTTCTGATGTGCATCAACTATAGCATGAAGACTCATAGCATAGTTAAGTCCTGCCTTTATATGACCTGTTCCATGAGGTGCAGCTCTGTCAAAATCACTTACACGGATAGTAATAGGTTTTGCGCCACCTTTAAAGTAAGGTCCTACAGGTGTTGTAAATACTCTGAACTGATATTCATTGGCAGGTTTTACACCAATAATAGCATCACTACCAAACATATAAGGACGAATATATAATGTTGCACCTGAGCCATATGGTGGTACATAATCAATATTTGCCTCAACAACTTTTGCAATAGCATCTACAAATCTATCTTCAGGAAATACCGGCATCTCAAGTCTTCTTGCAGAATCTGCAAGACGCGCAGCGTTTAAGTCTGGTCTAAAGCAGACAACTCTGCCATCCTCCGTAGTATATGCTTTTAATCCTTCAAATACTGTCTGAGCATACTGGAGAACGCATGCACACTCGCTGATTGTGATCATATCGTCCTCTATAAGTGCGCCGTCATCCCATGCACCATTTTTGAAGTTTGACACATATCTTTTGTCTGTCTTTACATAACCAAATCCAAGATTATTCCAATCGATGTCCTTTTTTGCCATAACAATACTTCCTTTCATACCCCTTTTAATTTATCGGGTGAATTATTTTCAAAAGATTACATATCAATACAATCAATAAATTCGATACACATACACTATACCATATTACAATCAATAAATTCAGTACACATACACTGTGCCATATTAAATACATTGATAAAAATCTTTTATTTTAACATATCTCTAATGATACTCCCATGATTTTATACTGTCAAGATTATAATCTTAACCGCTTAATACGCACCATCAGCAGTCTTTATGTTCTTAAACTTTTTAACACGTTAATCTTCTATCATATTTATTCTTCTGATATGTCTCTCATCATTTGAAAATTCAGTATTCAAGAATGTATCAACTACCTTCAATGCATGTCCCGGTCCTATTACTCTTGCACCCATAGCGAGAATATTTGCATCGTTATGTTCTCTTGTTGCCTGTGCGCTGAAAGTATCGTGGCAAAGTGCAGCTCTTATTCCTTTAACTTTATTGGCGGCTATGGAAATTCCTATTCCTGTTCCACAGATAAGTATTCCTTTCTCACACTCACCACTAACTATTGCATTTGCAACTTTTTTTGCATAAACCGGATAATCACATGAGCTCTCATCATAACAGCCATAATCTTTATATTCAATACCATTTTCCTTCAAATGTTCCATAATTTCCTGCTTAAGCGCAAATCCTCCATGGTCACTTCCAATTGCTATCATTTTTTCTTACCTCCACATATCAATTATTTATATTTGTAGCAGACTCTTCATTTTCATGATACTCTGCTTCCATATGCAATATTACTTTTTCAATCTTTTCTGAGACTTCCTCTAAAAATTTATCATACAATGTCTCATCAGGGTCAAACGGGTCTGATATATCTGCATCATCTTCAATGTACTCACCTACCGTGTACACATTGTTTGATACCCCAAGATCTTCAATCACCTTCAGCTTGTCACTAAATGTCATAGTAAGCAAAAGCGTGTCCGCAGTTATTTCCTCACGTTTAAGCTGCTTCGAGTTTTCATGATTACTTATATTCATATCATGGCTGCTAAGAAGAACATTTACTTTCGGATTTATCGGCTCGGAAAACAAAACAACCGTCCCTCTGGACATGGAACTTGGAAGCCAGTTTGGAGCTTTCATTCTGTAAATAGCCTCTACAAGCGGACTGCTGAAAGTATTTCCCTTGCTTACAAATATGACTTTGTCATAACTTTTCATATACATCTCCCTCATTTCAGAAACTGTCACACAACAAATAAAATACCCGTTTTTATATTTGGATGTATTTTAATGTCTATACATGAATCAAATGATGACCGGCTGCCTTTATCATTCTGTTCATTATCGCCCCTCCAAGTCTGTCATCACTAAAGCTTTCAGCATATATATACTGTGCACCAATATGATCCATATCTCTCAGTATATCATATAACCCTGCCGCAATGGAACCTTCAGTTTTTCTTGAACCAATACTTTTTACAATACCATACTTATACTCTTCTTTTGTCTCATCGGTCGCAATAATTGCAACTTTGCAGCCCTCATCAATCTTCTGCTTTGCAAGTTCATTTATCTTTGAAGCTACATCTTCTCTGCTTCCCTCAACAATGGTCATATCTCCCTTTGGAGCATAATGACGGTATTTCATTCCCGGTGCTTTCGCAACAATGTTTTTCTTAGGTGTTTCACCTACAATAGCGGGGTCAACTTTTACTTCACCTACAATATCCTCAAGCATGCTTTTTGTAATATAACCTGGTCTTAAAATAACAGGTACTTCCTCACTGACATCAACAATCGTCGATTCAAGTCCAATACCAACACTTCCGCCATCAATTATCATATCTATTTTGCCCGATAAATCTTCAATAACATGCTCTGCTTTTGTCGGGCTTGGCCTGCCGGAAGTATTTGCACTCGGTGCCGCTATATAGACTCCTGACTGGCTTATAAGTTCTCTTGCCACCGGATGGCTTGGCATCCTGACTGCAACTGTGTCAAGTCCTCCCGTTGTTGAATATGGCACTTTATCTGTTTTCTTGAATATGAGAGTCATTGGTCCCGGCCAAAATGCATCCATAAGTTTTACTGCCTTTTGTGGAACTTCCTTTGCTATGTCTTTAAGACTTTCCCTATCTGATATATGAACTATAAGCGGATTGTCTGACGGTCTGCCCTTAGCAGCGTATATTTTGGCAGATGCCTCCTTATGCATGGCGTCTCCGCCAAGTCCATATACTGTTTCTGTCGGAAAAGCTACAAGTCCGTTTTTCTTTAATATCTCACATGCCTCCTCAATCTCGCTGTCCTCAAACATTTCAGAATTTACCTTTATTATTTTTGTATCTATATCTTCACTCATCTGATGAGCCTCCTTATGAAATATATTCGTATATCCCCTTAGCAATTGCCTTAGCCATCTTTTTCTGATATTCGTCATCCGACAAAAGCTTTGCCTCCTGCGAATTTGACAAAAATCCACATTCAACAATTATAGCAGTCGGAATACTTTTCCTTAATACATAATAATCTGAATTGGCTTTTTCTACCCTATGATTTCCATCACCTATACACTCTGCTATTTTCTTCTGCATTATCCCGGCAAATTTCTTTCCATTTTGGGATTCACCATGATAAAACACCTGTGCTCCCCTTGAACTCTCACCCGTAAAACTGTTCTGATGAATACTCACAACAGCCGCTGCATCTGAACCGTTCATAATCTCTATTCTTTTACTAAGATCAGCTATTTTCTTATTTGTATCTCCCTCACTATACAGACCTGTATCTTTTTCTCTTGTCATTATCACTTTATATTTATTATTTTCTAGTTCTTTTTTTAAATATAGTGATATGGCAAGATTTATGTTCTTTTCCAAAGAACCGTCTATACCTACCTTTCCCGGGTCATTTCCACCATGTCCCGGATCAATGACTATAATTTTCTTATTGTCACTCTTAAATACAGGAATTTTTTTTATCATATGTCTGCTGACAATTCCACCTGCTGCCACAACACACACACCTAATAAAACAATACAGCTTTTCTTTAATAAATTCATACATATCTCCAAAAAATATTTATCAGCTATATGTATGCAGTTTATTTTAAATTATGATATGTATTCAAAAGATATTTTGACCCTTGCATCATATAATCTACTGTACTGTATATTTCTCTATTGTATCCCAGACACTTTTCTTTTCCATTCCGGCTTTCCAAAAAGCTACTCCTGCCATTTTCCCTGACTCTACTTCTTTTAGCTTTAATTCAAGCGACTTGGCATTTTCAAGCCAGATTTTATATAGAGTACCGTCTTTTGTGTACTCAGCATAGTCAAGTCCTCTTTCTTCATCCCATGTAATATCGGCTTTCGCATCATTGACAAGTTCTTCGGCATATTTCATTGAACAAGCCTCTGATTTAATCTTTGTCTCACCAGACCGGGTTGTTTCCTTCCACATTCTTGAATAAAACGGAAGTCCTATAACAGACTGCTTTGCAGGAACTTCATTCAATATATTGGTGACAGCATTTTTAACATAACTTAATGATGAAACAGGCCCTGCCTCCTCAGACCCTGAGTAATACTCATCATATGCCATAGTAATAACATAATCTGCTACTGCTGCCTGTTCCTCTCTGGCATAGTATGCTGAATAATTTGCCGGCGGATAGTTGTCTATTGAAAGTATAATTCCGTTGTTTCTGCACATAATACCAAGTTCTCTTATAAACTGTATAAAATCAGTGCCATTCTTTGACTTGACATTTTCAAAATCAATATTTATACCGTCAAGACTGTATTTTATAGCCTCCGCAATAAGATTTTTCTCTAATCTCTCCCTGCGGCTTGTTCTTCCCAACACATTTCCGATTTTCATATCAGGTGAAAAGTCATCACAAAGTCCCCATACCTGCAATCCCATGGAATGTGCCTTATCAACATAATCATAACTTGCAAGTGATGATATGCTTCCATTGTTGTCACTTGTCGCAAACCATGTCGGTGCTATGACATTTACATTTTTTGTCCCTGAAATCACATTTAACAATGTTGAATTTGCAGTCTGATTTGTAACCTGATGCCATAAAAGATTAACTTTTCCCTCCAGCAATGTATGCGGATACTCCTCCTCTACAAAATCTGTTTTTGGAACATAATCATATGCCTCTTTCAAATCTGATGCTTTAACATAACCTATAACTCCACTTTCAGATATAACCTTATCAAAACCGCTGTCTTTTGACTCATCTTCAAGAATTCTTAATTTTTCTTCTTTTTTTATGTCAACAAGTATAGGGCTCTTTATACTTGGCTCAAACCTTAACTTTGTTTCTTCTGCGGATTGTATCCACTTTTGTTTCTTTCCATATTCATATTTTAAGACAACTCTGTTTGGATTTTTATATAAGTTATAAGAAAGTGCCGTATAGTCCTTAACAAAATCCAAAGCAATATAAAGTTTATTATTCTTTAGCTTTGCTATAACATAATCTTTAGTGTTTAAACTTTTATTTATAGTGTATTTGTTACTATTGATATGAGTTGTGATAACAGCCGTGGCTGTTGTATAAATCAAAAGATTTTCGTTTGAATCCCAATAAAATCTTTTATTTAATGTATTCGATACAAGGTTGTAATCAATATAGACATGACCTTTCTGATACAACGCCTTCTCTTCGTTTATTTTATCCTCAAGCACAACTGTATAACCGTTTCCATTATTTCCATAATATTTTGTCAGACTCATATAATCTTTACATGGCATATTTTTCTTTATAAACCAAAACGCAATCACTGCAACGACTGCAATAAATGTAATCACAATAGGCAAAAACAGCTTTTTATTTTTCATAAACCGAACCCTTTCTCAATACGCAATATTCTCTTTATCAGTATATCACTTAAACTTTTTACAGTAAAGGCACATATGAAAAATTGAACTAATCAGGAGAGGGGATAGTTACCGCCCATACCACCGGTGTGAGCAGTAACAAGGCATGTGTGTTTTTTCCCCCTCCTGTCACCTTTTTAAGGTTACCATTATTTTTTTAATATCTTAATATTCCGACATTTTTTACCACAAAAACATTGTAATGGATAATCTCCAACAATATTTACAGACGGTCAAATTCGACCTGTACAATCTTACCATTATTGTCACTAACATAGTTTTCCATATAGCAATTGTCTTCTTTGACATGTTCAATTATTTCAGAATCCCCGCCTGAATAAAACTGTCCATCGATTTTAACTTTTACCCCAGCCAAGGTCCATTTATCGACCTCATCTAAAATCCATGATATTGTCTTTTCTCTCGACCCTTCTGAACTATCCCTCAATTTTACCAACCTCCGGTTTCTCCAATAAGATACATGACCGCTACTTGTGTAACTGTTAATTTTATTTTATATGATACATCATCATTTTCCTATTGAGTAATTTTTAACTTATTTTCAGAGCAACGATTTTTAAAACATCTGGTAAAATTCATATCAACGTCAATACTCCTCTATCCTTGTCTCCTAACCGCCTTAAATTTTTAACATATCATTTTTTCTATAACCTTCTTCCTATAAACTCACCCCCTGAAACTTTAAATCGTCTCTCTGTGCTGACTATTATATGATGGTGACTTTCACAATTTCAACACCTAAATCACCGTATTTTTACCAAAACTGCTAACGTATTTTTTACTATTATGCATAATAAAATTCCCATTTTCATCATTTTTAATCATTTTTTGAAAATATATGCAAATTTTTCAAAAAATAAACAGTATTTATTATGCAGGTATTACAAACCATAATATTAATCTAAAATATGTCTTATCTTTCAAATGACAAAACTCAAAAGCATTCATTTTATATTTGCCAAATCACCTGTACAACGTTCATATCATATAAATATATAAATGGTGATTTTATTTCATATTTATCCGATAATAACAATGTCAGATAAGTCTCAAATCATTGACTAAAATCAAATATTAACCTATAATTTAACTATAAGAAATTATATATTTTATATTTTTTTTGAAAGGGAGTGAGCCTATGCGAATCGAAAAAATAAATGACAACCAAATCCGTTGTACACTCAATAAAAAAGATTTATCCGACAGAGAACTTCGTATCAGCGAACTTGCATACGGAACAGATAAAGCCAAGGCTCTATTTCGTGACATGGTGCAGCAGGCATCATATGAATTCGGTTTTGATGCGGAAAATATCCCACTTATGATAGAAGCTATTCCTATGTATCCGGACACTCTGGTCTTACTTATAACCAAAGTTGAAGATCCGGATGAACTTGATACAAGATTTTCAACATTTTCTGAGGATCCGGACAGTTCTTCATATGAACAGGTCGGAGAATATACATTTGACGATGATGACGAATATGACGACGATGATGATATTTACGAACTCGCCGGCAGCTTAACCTCAGAAGCAGATGACGAGCCGATACCTTTTACTCCTACATCTTCATATGATGAAAACACTGATTTTATTTCGCTCTCTGAAGCTTTGAGCAAAGAACCACGTCCAAAGACAATGTCTAAAAACACGTCATCAAACAATGCTAAAATCTTTTCTTTCGACTCATTAAACAATGTATCGGAATTTGCAGCCAATATATGCCATCTGTATAAAAGTGCAAATACATTGTATAAAAATGACAAAACTGAAAATTATATACTTATAATGCAGCAAGGTGAGCTTTCACCGGAATCTTTCAATAAGATTTGCAACTTAGCAAGTGAGTATGGTACACAGCAGAAAAACACTTCTGCAAGTATATCTTATTATGAAGAACATTTTGAACCTCTCATCAGATATGATGCATTACAAAAACTTGCATAAATTATATGGTATTTTAAGCCTACCTAAAGTTCACTCAGGCTAACCATTTTTCCTTTATTTTCAGTGCTTTCAGGGGTTGCCAAAAAGAATTTTCTGCGTTATAATGAATGCACAAAATCAATAATAAGGGAGGACAATTAAAATGGCATATGTAATTAGTGATGATTGTGTTAGTTGTGGAGCTTGCGCTGGCGGATGTCCAGTAGGCGCTATTTCTGAAGGAGATGCTCATTACCAGATCGATGCAGATACATGTATCGAGTGTGGTGCTTGTGCAGGAACATGCCCTTCAGGTGCTATTTCACAGGAGTAATTTAATTAGGATTTTATTTCCTATTGACGATTTTTTTTACTTTATGTAAAATAAAGCTGCTGGTAAAGGAGTTTTTCTCCTGTACAGTGGCTTTTTCGTTTTTAATTTATTTTTTCAAAGGAGAGCAGATATTATGACAGAAAGAATTTCTAAAGATATGATAATTGCTGACATGCTTAAAATAGATGCGGGCATCGCAGCTATACTTATGGCATCAGGTATGCACTGCATCGGCTGCCCATCAGCTCAGGGAGAATCACTTGAGGAAGCAGCTATGGTTCACGGTCTTAACGCCGACGAACTTGTTGCTAATGTAAATGATTATCTCTCAAAGAAATAATTACTGATATTTTTTATCATTAAATAAAAACAGAAGGTCATACATCGATATCAAACCAACATATGACCTTCTGTTTTATTTATAATCATTCAAGAACGAAATTACATCATTCCTTTGAGGCATCACCTTTAAAGCTCCTTTTTTTGTCGTAATTATAGACGATGCTGCACTAGCAAATTCAAGCATACTTGAAACATCACTTTTTGTCAGATTATCCAGTCCTTTTTCAAGAACACTATTTAAAACACATGCCATAAATGTATCTCCAGCTCCAGTCGTTTCTACTGTATCCTTTCTTACAAATGCATCTGCAAAAAAGCTTTTTCCCTTATAATATGCAGTGCTTCCATTTTTTCCTTTTGTGGCACAAAACAGTGCCGGCTCATATTTTTCAAAAATCTTGTGAACACCTACGTCAATATCTTTTTCTCCGGTCAAAAACTGTATTTCATCATCTGATATTTTTAAAACATCACATTTACTTATACCATACCACATCTGTTCTTTTGCCTTTTCAAAATCATCCCAAAGAGGTGGGCGAAAATTGGGATCAAATGAAATCACTGCCCCCATACTTTTTGATTTTTCTACCGCATATTTTGTTGTCTCTGCGATTTTTTCTTCTGTCATTGAAAGTGTACCAAAATGAAAGATTTTGGTATTTTCCAGTAAACTTTCATTTATTTCATTTTTTCTAAGCATCATATCGGCTCCGGGATTGCGATAAAATGAAAAGTCCCTGTCACCGTCTTCTTTTGTATGTACAAATGCAAGCGTAGTATGAATGTCGTCATCAAAAATCACATTATCTGTATTTATTCCCTGTTCACTAACGACATCTCTAAGCATTCTTCCAAAATTGTCATTGCCAACTTTTCCTATAAAAGCAGTTTTCTTACCAAGTCTCTGTAACATTGACAACACATTGCATGGAGCTCCTCCCGGATTTGCCTCAAGTATCGTATTTCCTTGTCCACTCATACCATTTTCAGTAAAATCTACAAGCAACTCTCCTAAAGCGACCACATCAAACTTTTGCATTAAAAACCTCCCTATCTGACAAATATGCCATGTTTTTCGATATTTATAACTGTGTCCCCGTCACATTCAAAACTTATCCCATCTGCATCAAGCGGTGTATAATAAGTCATGCTAAGTACCTGTGAACCGTCATTTATAAATATTTCTGCAGAATATTTATCCAAAATAAAACGAAGTTTCAAGCTTTCTTTTGGATATCTTAATCTGACTTTTCTACCCCCTATTGTATCACGATTCATTCCCGAATACAGCCTGTTTATTTCAAGTTCTTTTTTCACGTTATTATAAATAAGCCACGAACGAAATCTTTCATTTTCTGCAAAACATATCTTAAACTCGTCAAAATCTCCATCAGCAATTTCAACCGTCATATCAAGCATGCGGCCATTTATTCCCTGAAAGCCTGTTTTTTCATGTACTTTCTGACCTTTATAATAAACATCATCTGTATAATATTCTGCTATCTCCCTTACAGGACTCTGCACGATTCTTCCATCGGCAAAAGTCAACTCTCTTGGAATCGTCATCATACATGACCACTTCTGAGTAACCGGTCTTATATTTGAATCCCATGACTGCATCCACCCTATCATCACCCTTCTTCCATCAGGTGTAAGCGTAGTCTGTGGTGCGTAAAAATCAATTCCGTCATCAAGTGTATAAACTTTATCATAATTGAATTTATGCTGTTTCTTGTCATAATCTCCCAAAAAATACACTGAATTGTTTCCATTGTGGAACTCATTATCTGCACACATGTCCTGTGGAGATGCTATAAGTACGTGTCTTTTGTCCAGCTCAAAGAAATCTGGACACTCCCACATTGTTCCATATTTTCCTGTATTATCTTCTGCCAATACCGAAACATATTTCCAGTCATACATATTTTCCGAATAAAACAATACTACATGTGGTTTTCCGTCAGATGTTTTATTTCCGGCAACAAGATAATATCCGTCATCCTCTTTCCATACTTTAGGATCCCTAAAATGCTCACGGCTGAAATTTTCAGGCATCATATCCCCTGTAATCACCGGATTTTTTTCTATTTTTTTGTATGATTTTCCATCACCTAAAGCAATGCACTGATTCTGAAATTCCTGTCTTTCTCCATTTATTTCTTCATGAGATACTCCCGTATATACTAACATATGTCCTTTATCAGTCGCTATTGCCGAACCTGAAAAACATCCGTCAACATCATAATCCATATCGGGTGCCAGTGCGACCGGGCAATATTCCCACTTTATCAGATCACTGCTTACACAATGTCCCCAATGCATAGGTCCCCACTCCTTACCATAGGGATGAAACTGATAAAACAAATGTGCCTTCCCGTTATAATACGAAAAACCATTCGGATCATTTATCCAGCCGATTTGTGGTGCAACATGAAACTCTGGCAATTCTTTACTGCTCACTTTATTTTTTTCTATATATGAATCTGCTTTTTTTAACTTATCCATAAATACCTCATTTCTATTTTAATTATTTAAATGCTTATTGCCTCTTCTGTTGTGATATCAAAGAAATGTATCCTGTGAGGCACGAAAACAAATTCTACCTCTTCACCGACACCTGCAACCTCATATTTTGAAACTCTGGCAACAGAAGATGTACCACCAAATTCAAAATAGAGATTATTTTCATTTCCCATGATCTCCGTATTTTCAATTACCGCTTTCTGTCTATTTTCTTTAAATACATCAATATTCTGAGGATCAAATTTAATGTCTTCTCCTCTTATTCCAAGAATAACTTCTTTATGATTTTTTAATTTATCCGATATCTCTTCATTTACACTAATGCTGTTTCCATCGGCAAATGTAATTTTATTTCCATCGACCTTGACATTATAGAAATTCATCTGAGGTGAACCTATAAATCCGGCTACAAATTTATTTACAGGATGTTCATAAAGATCCATAGGTTTTCCAATCTGCTGTACAACACCGTCTTTCATGATGACTATCCTGTCTGCCATAGTCATTGCTTCAACTTGATCATGTGTTACATAAATCGTCGTACTTCCGAGATTTCTATGAAGCTTGCTTATCTCATTTCTCATGCTGACACGAAGTTTGGCATCAAGATTCGAAAGCGGCTCATCCATAAGAAATACTTTCTGATCCTTTACAATTGCACGACCTAAGGCAACCCTTTGTCTCTGACCTCCCGACAGATTTTTAGGTTTGCGGTAGCGGTACTCTGAAAGCCCCAGAATATCTATTGCCCAGTCTACCTTTTTCTTTATTTCTTTTGCCGGCACTTTCATATTTTTAAGACCATAGCTTATATTTTTTTCTACAGTCATATGAGGATATAGCGCATAATTCTGAAATACCATTGAAATACCTCTGTCTCTTGGCGCAACCTCATTCATCTTCTTTCCGTCAATATAAAGCTCTCCACTTGTGATTTCTTCAAATCCTGCAATCATACGCAATGTAGTTGATTTTCCACATCCTGATGGTCCTACAAATGCTATAAACTCTTTTTCATCTATTTTAAGATTAAAATCTGTTACTGCTTTTTTATTTGTATTTGCATATTCTTTACAAACATTCTTTAATTCTATAAAACTCATAATCAGCCCTCCTTAGAACCTGTAGACACAACGCCTTCAACAATCTGTTTTGAAAATAATGAATAAATTATAATGACAGGTATTGTTATCATCGTAATAACTGCCAATGTCTGTCCCATCGTCGTATTGTCATTTGATGTTATTGCATTTAATCCGATTTGAGCTGTAAGCAGATCACTTGATGTAAATACAAGTGATGGCCACAGATAATCATTCCATACATTCAAAAATGTAAATACACTGACAGTTGCAACAACACTCTTTGACATCGGTAATACCATAGTGAAAAAATATTTTACCGGACTGCAAAAGTCAAGCTGTGCAGCCTCATAAACATCATCCGGCAGACTTATAAACACCTGTCTGAACAAGAATATGTTAAATGGATTAACTATCATAGGAAGTACATATCCTATCACCGTATTAAGTAATCCAAGCTTTGCTATAAAAAGAAAATGTATGGTAATGATTGTCTCCATAGGAACTATCATTAAAAGCATTATTATAAGAAGCCATCTCTCTTTAAAAGGAAAATTTATCTTTGCAAGAGCATATCCTGCAAGTCCGTTTACAATAATTCCAAGTATTATTAAAACAGCCGCATAAAATAAAGTATTCAACATGTAATGAATAAAACTTGTATTTGTCAGTATCGATATGTAATTATCAAAAAAGTTTCCATTAAGTGCAGGCGGTATAAATGCCGCAATCGAATTCATATCCTTTGTTATCGCTGCATCCGGCTTAAATGAATTTGCGATCATCCAGATAACAGGGAAAAGGAAGAACAATGACATTACTATCATTACCGCCGCAATAATCCAGTTAATTGTTTTTTGTTTTCTTGTCAGCATGTTTTTTTCCCTCCTTATCTTTGGTCAAAATAGTCTGTATGACTGTAAGTATCATGACAAAGAATGCAAATACTATAGCCATCGTAGACGCAAGACCGATTTCCCAGTTTACCGTACCTGTTTCATAAATGTCATATACCATTGTATATGTTGAATGTGACGGTCCGCCTCCTGTCATAACCATCGGCTGGACTAACATTCTAAATGCTCCAATCGTAATTGTTATAAATACAAAAATACAAAGAGGTTTTAATTCAGGTAATGTAATGTCCTTAAATTTCTGCCATCCGCTGGCATGATCCATCTCTGCTGCCTCATAAAGTGCAGGATTTATAGCCTGTAAGCCTCCCAAAAATATTATCATCTGATAACCTACACCCTGCCATGCACTCATAACAGCGATTGACGGAAGTGCCTGTGATGCACTGTTTATAAATGGCTGTGCATTTATTCCAATATGCGCAAGAAGTGAATTTAAGATTCCTTCCGGACTGTATATCTGAACCCATAAAGTAGACACTACGGCAAGTGACATTACTACCGGTATAAAAAATGCCACTTTAAAATATGTCTTGCAATGCGTGACTTTATTTATGAGTAATGCAAGTCCCAATGCACCTAACCCCTGTAATGGTACTATTATCACAACAAACTTAACAGTATTTCCAAAAGCCTGTTTGAAATCATCGTCTTTAAATACCTGAAAATAATTTTCAAGACCTACAAAATGTGTCAACCCCGGATTTAATGCAAAAAAGTCCGTAAAACTGAATACAAGTGTCAGGATCATCGGTATAAACAGAAATACTGTAAGAAGTACCAATGCCGGACCAAAAAATGCCATTCCTAATATTGATTCTGATTTTTTCTTCATTTTTTATATGTATAACGCTTCAGCTTTGCGTTAATCCTTTCTACTGATTTATCCAACTGTGTCTTCGGATCTTCACCTGTCAGGACACAATTCTCAAGTACCTGCTGAAATGATGTACTTACCTGTGGATATGCAGGTGTCTTTGGTCTTGGATGACCATATTCACTCAACTGATAGTATAATTCTTTATAATTTTCATCTTTTTTAAATACATCAATCGACTCGTATGCTTTATATGTTGACGGAAATGATTTTGATTTTTCCCACAATCTTTTTCCACTTTCAACTCCGCTCATCCATTTTACAAGTTCCGTAGCACCCTCGATATTTTTTGTCTTTGACGATGCCGCAAATGCCCATGAACCTGTAGGAGTATATCTTTCACCGTTCCAGTTGTCACTGGTTATATATGGTGCAACACCAAGATTAAGTTCCTTGTAACTTGTATAAACAGTATTTACCTCCCATGCACCATCAAACTTAAATGCTGCTCTTCCGCTTTCAAATAGATGATCGATAGGAACTTTAGACATATAACCGTTTGACAGCAGTTTACAGAAATAGTTGATAGTTGATATATTTTCTTTTGAATTAAAAACTCCGTCTGCTTTTAATCCTGTACTGTCTATCATATTTCCACCATTTGACCAGAAAAACGGCGCATAATAATATATCGTCGCTTCTCCAACCGGAAATGTCATGTCAAGTGCATAACCTTTTTTCTTGTCTGTAACCTTTTTTACTTTTTCAAGAACATTCAAAAACTCTGAAAATGTCCATGGATGATCCGCATCCGGCACCTCTACGCCAGCTTCTTTCAGAATATCCTTGTTGTAATAAAGTCCGACACTTGACTCCATTGCTCCAAGGGCATACAACTTGTCATTGTATGTACCCTGTTCAATGATAGACTCAAGATACTCTGACTTATCTTTCTCTGAGATTTCTGCCAAAGGCTGTATAATCCCATTTTCGGCATATGCGGCAATATTTGGTCCGTCTACCGTAATAACATCCGGAAGGTCGCCCGACATAACTGATGCATTTATCTTGTCAGAATATCCTCCGCCACTGTCATTTCTCGGAATAAATTCAATATCAGCAAAATATTTTCCATCATATGCTTTATTAAATGAATTTACTGCCTCCCTGTAACATCTTCCCTCGTCAGTGTCTTCAATGGAATGTACCCATATTGATAAATATTTTTCTCCTTTGTCATATCCGGCAATACTACCGGCTTCAGGTGTACTCTTCTGACATCCGGCTGTGGTTAAAATCATGCAACAGGCTGTCAACAAAGCAAATATGCGTTTTCTCATAATGCCTTCTCCTTTCCAACGCGTTTTATAAAATTTAACTTAATGTTTTTCGTTTGTGTAACCGGTTAAGTAACCGGTTACTTTATGTCACATATATTACTCTTACAAACTTAACTTGTCAAGTAGTTTTCCCTCAAAAAAATAACCGGTTACTTAACCAGTTATTTTTTTGTTGTTTTTTATTTTCATAATTGCTATACTTAACTAATGTGCTTTATTGCATTATCGGTTTCCGTACTTATTTTACAAATACTTAACCATTCATTTTTCAGTAAGAGAGGTTTTTTAATATGGCATCCCAAAATAAAAAAGTTACATTTAATGATATAGCAAAATATACAAACTTTTCAAAAACTACAATTTCAAGATACTTTAACAATCCTAATTCCCTTACGCTAAAAAATCAGGAAATTATTGCAAAAGCACTTGTAGACCTAAATTATCAAGAAAACAAGCTTGCAAAAGTATTGGCAAATGGAAAAAGTGAGTTTGTCGGCATACTTCTTCCTAATCTTTTTTTACATTATTATTCTGAAATGTTGAACCAACTTTTGGCTACATATGAAAAATTTGGATATAAATTTATTGTATTTGCAGGTGCCGGTTCAAATGAGACAGAACACAAATATCTTCAGGAACTTCTTTCATATAAAATTGAAGGACTTATCGTACTAAGCCACAATATCTCTTCAAAAGAGCTTGCATCTTACAATATTCCGGTTGTCGCAATAGAGCGTGAAGACAAATATATCAACAGTATAAATACAGACAATTATATGGGGGCTGTACAGGCAACCAGTCTGCTGGCCAAAAATAACTGTGATATTTTAATACACATAAACTCACATGTACCAGATGAAATACCATCATATAACAGAATAAAAGGTTTTATTGATATTTGTGAAGAACATCATATAAAACATAAACTTTTTCTCGAAGACCTGGGTGATACCTACGATGAGACTAGAGCACATATTAAAAAAATTTTTAATATTATACAAAAATCATATCCAGGTATGCGAAAAGGAATTTTTATGGCAAATGATACCCACGCAAATATTTTAATTAACATTCTCATGTGTGAATATGGGAAATTCACTGATGAATATAAAGTTGTAGGCTTTGATAATTCTCCTATTGCTTCAGAAGCCATCATACCGATAACTACTGTAGGACAGCAGATAGATAAAATTGCCTATGAAGCCATGAATCTGCTTGCCAGTCAGATGAATGAATTAAAGAAAAGAGATCCTCACCCTAAGAAAGATATTATCCATAAAAAAATAACGCCTGTCCTTATCAAACGTGACACATGTACCTAATAAAAAGCCAAATGCCGCTACGAAATAATACCCCCCATTTCAAATTGGGGGGTATTATTTCGTAGTACCATTTTTAATTGTTGTCTCCTAAAGAAGGCTCTTATTATCCTCAGCTACTATATCTGCCACTTCCTTAATATTATCTGCGGCATTTCTATACCTCCGGTAATCAGCAATAACTGCTTTTTTATCTAACGCAATAAATTTTAAGATACTATTATGACAAATGGTTGTGCAAACTTTCCTGTGCTCCATAAATACTGCGGTTCCCGTTTACGATGTATGCTATACTGCACACCATCACAAACGCAAGTGTATTTTTTGCCCCAAACACTTCAATTCCTATCAGAAACGGTGCTATAACGGTATTTGTCGCACTTCCAAAGACGGCTGCATATCCAAGTGCCCCACACAATACAGGCGAAATTCCAAATAAATTTCCAAGACAGAAGCCGAGCGAAGCCCCGATTGAAAACAGTGGTGTAACCTCGCCGCCCTGAAATCCGATTGATAATGTCATAACTGTTAAAATCAGTTTTATAATCCAGTCAAAGATAAAAATTTCTCCTCCCGTAAATGTCTGTGATATAAGATTTGTTCCAAGACCACAGTAACGACCATTCAAAAATGCAAAAAGAATTATTGCAAGCGGTATTGATACAAATCCAATTCTTTTATATGGATTTGCAATTTTCTCCCCCATAAACGCTTTAGCTCTTTTTAGCAACACTGAAAACATACGCCCCGTAAGTCCGAATACCACACCTAAAATAACCATATAAAACATAGTCTTAGATTCTGACGGGTTAAAGCTCTGCTTAAGCGGTACTTCAAATTTTTCAAGACCAAGTGCATTAGAAACTGCTGATGCCGTAAATGATGCTATCAAAGAAGTCAAAAATGCCTCATATATCATGGCTCCTGCCATAACTGCTTCCATCGCAAAAAATACTGCCGCTAGCGGTGTCTGAAACAAGCCTCCAAAACCTGCCGCCATTCCTGCGATAAGTAAAACTCGTCCATTATTTTTAAATTTAAATCGACGTGCAAACCAATGAGACAATGTTGCTCCTATCTGAACTGCAACCCCCTCTCTTCCGGCACTTCCGCCAAAAAGATGAGTAATCCACGTACCAATCATAACAAGCGGTACAAGTACCAACGGAATATTTTCTCTCTTTCCCTGTGCAGTCTCAAGTACAAGTTTCATTCCCTTCAAACTTGTCTCATTAAAGCGATGATACATCCATGTTATAAATAAGCCGGCCACCGGCAGAAACCAGACTAATATATATACATACTTTCCCCTGAAATCAGTAATTGCAAGAAGAACACGCCCAAATAAAGCATCAATTGACCCTACAATAAGTCCTATCATAAGTGCTGCCAACATATAATACAAATTTTCTTTTGTTTTTTTTAGTTTCTTTTGAATTAATCTTTTCATTCTTTTTCCCTTTTTTAATTCCTGCTAAATAGCCTTAGCTCTCTGTCCGTCCTTGCGCATAAGGATTGTCAGCAGAAAAAATTATGATTTTTTCAATAAAATAACTATAAAATATAGATTATTGCTAAGTCAATACTTTACGATAAATATTCCTGCTTATCTTTATTATAATTTAAATTTTTTCACAACATCCGTCAATTCAATCAAATAAAAGTAAAATATGAAAAACTAAAGTAAAACTTTTTCTTCTCCGCCAATATTAATTATAATAAAAAAACACCTTCTAAACAGATATATGTGAAATCTCCATACTCTGCTCAGAAGGTATTTTTGTAACTATAAAATATTTTATCCGACAAATTTCTTAATTTTGTCGATTTTCGATACTTTTTTAGAAGTCAACTTCTGTATCGTAATAACAGCATTTAAGAAGTTTCTCCATTTCCTCCTGTGACGGCTGACGAGGATTTGAACCTGTACATGCATCAAGGATTGCATTGGCTGCTATATCATGAAGTTTTTCAAGGAATTCATCCTCAGGTACAATTCCTTCTTCTGCCGGAAGTCCGCCTTCTCCATAATTTTTAATGCAATGTGGAATATTAAGGTCATCGTTCATTTGGCGAAGATATTTGATAAGTAAATCTACTTTTTCATCATCACTGCTTCCGCCAAGTCCCATATAATCAGCTATCTCACCATAGCGTTTCTTTGCCGTATCATCCTTGCTGTTGTATTTGATAACTTTTGGAAGATACATGGCATTGGCTGCTCCGTGAATGATATGTCCATTCTTGAAAGCCGCACCTGTCTTATGTGCCATAGAATGTACGATTCCAAGAAGTGCATTTGAGAATGACATACCAGCAAGACACTGTGCATCATGCATCTGATCCCTGCTCTCCATATCTTCATTGTAAGATTTTACAAGATGTTTCTGAATCATCTTGATAGCCCAAATAGCAAGCGGATCTGTATAATTGCAGTTTGCTGTTGAAACATATGCCTCAATAGCATGTGTCATAGCATCCATACCTGTATGTGCAACAAGCTTAACCGGCATGGTCTCAGCAAGTTCAGGGTCTACAATGGCAACATCAGGTGTAATCTCAAAGTCCGCAATCGGATATTTGATACCCTTCTCATAATCAGTAATAATTGAAAATGCTGTAACCTCGGTAGCTGTGCCAGATGTAGAAGAAATAGCACAGAAATGTGCTTTCTGTCTGAGTTTTGGAAGTCCAAACACCTTACACATATCCTCAAATGTCACATCAGGATACTCATATTTAATCCACATAGCCTTTGCGGCATCTATAGGAGAGCCTCCACCCATAGCAACAATCCAGTCAGGTTTAAACTTCTGCATAACTTCTGCTCCACGCATAACGGTTTCTACTGACGGATCAGGCTCAATGCCCTCAAAAAGTTCTACCTCCATACCTGCTTCTTTAAGATAACCTATCGCTCTGTCAAGAAATCCGTTTCTTTTCATAGAACCACCGCCGACACAGACAATAGCTCTCTTTCCGTCAAAGTCCTTTAAAGCCTCCAAAGAGCCCTTTCCATGATATAAATCTCTTGGTAATGTAAATCTTGCCATTATCTAAAACCCTCCTTACCGACTGCTAATATTGTATGAAATAAGCAGCCTAAAAATATTTATCGCTGCCATGCATAACTAACTGTATGCAAGACAATCATTTATTACCCTAATTAATATCTGTTGCAAAAATAGAATCAGTTTTATATTTCAACAACTTCAATTTTGCTAAAGTTTTTCTCCCAACTTCTTTTCTATCTTAACACTGATAAAATTTATCGTCAATGTTTTTTGGTGATTTTATATATTTTTAATCTTTATTGCCAAATTCAATTGTTTATTTTTTACAAATAAATGCATTTTTATGGAAATTTCTATCTTATTTCTGATATTATGATAGATAAGGCAAATCGGAATTGACCGAGCTCTTTAGAGCGAGGGATGCTTCTTGTCCGAAGGGCAAGAAGATGGAACAGAGAAAGAGTTTAACAACTCGGTATTTGGCGGAGTGATGGATATGAAAATTCGAGAAGTGAACGAAGACAAAAAGCAATTTATATCATTATTACTATTAGCTGATGAACAGGAGAGTATGGTTGATCGCTATCTTGAAAAAGGTACTATGTATGTACTTGAAGACAATAATGTAAAAGCTGAATGTGTTGTCACAGATGAAGGTAATGGAATACTTGAAATCAAGAATATTGCAGTTGATTCGAAGCATCATGGAATGGGATATGGCAAAGCACTGATTGATTTTCTTGTCAGCAAATATGCAGATGAATATTCTGTTTTGCAGGTTGGAACAGGTGACAGTCCACTGACAATACCATTTTATGAAAAATGTGGATTTGTCCGTTCTCACAAGATTCCGGATTTCTTTACCAACAATTATGAACACCCAATTTATGAGGGCGGTGTACAGTTAATAGATATGATATATTTGCAAAGGCATATACAACTTTAATTTTGAAGGAGAAAATATAGATGAAAAAATATGTAAAAACAAATCTCTTTCCAATTGTCATAGAAGCAATATTTATCATATCTTGTTTTCATGTTCCGAAAGAATATTATATATACACGAATTTTTGCTTTTATTTGACATTGGCAATATACTTTTTGTGTAGAAAGGATTTTTCGTTAAAGAACTGGATACATAACCTTAAAAGTGGCAAAAAATTTTGGAAATCTGTTATCTTGACGGCATTGGGATTTATTGGAGCATTTTTGGTAACAACGGTTTTAGAGAGCATATTCCCTGATTTTAGTACAGGTATGATAGGGTTAAGGAGAAATTCGTGGATAACATTGATAATATTTGCTATGTCTACGATTTTACTTCCGCCAATTGTAGAAGAAACTTTTTATAGAAAAAATATGATTTCGTTTGAAAATAAAGTTGTACTGACCATTACAACTTTGTTAGGAATGTTAATGTATGCTCTTGAACATTCGCTTGTTGTTTGGGGAATTTTATTAACAATGATTTGGGCATTGCCTTTAAGTATCTCATATATTAAAACGAAAAATGTTTATGTGCCCATGACAGCGCATTTTATAGGTAATTTATTGGGTAACGGAATAGATATTGTTTTTACAATTATTGCAATGATTTCTAATGGGTAAGCCATATACAAATTCCAGTTGAACAAAATCGCTGCGCGATGGCCTGCCAAGACTGTGGCGCAGTTTTATTTTT
>ERZ835880.974-NODE-974-length-26318-cov-6.292845_pt1 | contig 26318 bp, 19 predicted proteins | sample MGYA00519944_ERZ835880 | MGnify/ENA primary metagenome ERZ835880 (study PRJEB31850, sample SAMEA3708787) | human gut metagenome | biome: human gut; feature: human-associated habitat; material: faeces | place: China | collected 2014 ... | reverse complement strand
TTATTGACAAACTTTTCAAAGAACTCATTTTATTTACTGCCAGAGCCGCTTAGGCTTGGCGAATTTTTAACGAACTATTGATTAATTATTTCCTGCACTATTGCAGCTTCTTTAAACTCTCCACTTGCTTTCAGTTTGCGCATTGCCACATGCGCTTCTTCTATACTTTTAAAATCGCCAACCCGGCAAAGCCAGCGGGGAGACTGAAAATATGTATATACCGGCATATCCGGAAATAATTCTTTCATCTTTTCCGCTACCGCATGTGCTTCATTACGTGCTATACGCGAATTGTTTCCAGCATACACCTGTACACGAAATCCACGTGTTTTCAAAGCCTTCTGAGTACCTGCAGCAGTAGAAGGAACATAACGTAACCCTATCAAAGCCTTAATCTGCGCACTCTGATGAATAGTTACCGTACCTTCTCCGGGACGCTTCTGTTCAAGGCTTTCTACAATAGTCTGAGCACTCAACATGCCTGCCCAAAGAAAGGATATAAAGAATAAGATGTATCTCATCATTACCGGTTTTGTAGATAGTTAATAAAAATCCTCCTTCTTTCTCTTCCCAAAAGAGGAAGAAGGAGGGAAAAAGATTCGGTTAATTATTTAAATGCATCGATAATGCCTTTGAAGTCTTCTACTTTCAAAGCAGCACCACCAATCAAACCACCGTCAACGTCTGGGTTAGCAAACAATTCTTTTGCATTTGAAGGTTTGCAGCTACCACCGTACAAGATAGAAGTATTTTCAGCAACTTCCTGGCCATATTTAGCAGCAACCAAAGAACGGATGTGAGCGTGGATTTCCTGAGCCTGAGCAGGAGTAGCAGTCTTACCTGTACCGATAGCCCAAACTGGTTCGTAAGCCAAGATTACTTTACCGAAATCTTCAGCAGACAAAGAGAATACAGAAGCCAACTGTGCTTCTACAACTTCGTTCTGCTTGTTAGCTTCACGTTCTTCCAAAACTTCACCGATACAGAAGATAGGTTTCAAGTTGTTAGCCAAAGCCAATTTTACTTTTTCTTCCAAAATTTCTACTGTTTCGTGATAGTAAGCACGACGTTCAGAGTGACCCAAGATTACATATTCTGCACCTGTTGAAGCAACCATTTCTGCAGAAACTTCACCAGTATAAGCACCTGAAACTTTGTCTGCACAGTTTTCTGCACCTACACCGATTACAGCTTTGTCAACGATAGGAGTTACAGAAGCCAGGTGGATGAACGGAGTACAGATGATTACGTCGCAGTTAGGTTTGTCTGCAGCCAAAGCTGCGTTCAATTCTTTTGCCAAAGCAATACCTTCTTGCAGGTTCTTGTTCATTTTCCAGTTACCTGCTACAATGTTTTTTCTCATTTCGTTTAAATTTTAAAATTAATATATCAAATTGGTTTATTATATACTTTCACTTAAACTTAGTTCGCTTTTTCCTCTTTGCCTTTTTCTTTTTGCTTCATTTTCCGGTTACGATAATTAAGCCAAGCCAGATCAGATAAAGTCAACAGTAAAAGAGGAGCCACAAACCATGCCACAACCTCTACAATTTTATGAATTACTGTTTTTCTGTTCAACTGCCCTATCGGTAAGTTTTCCAGCGATGCGTTCAATTGATACTCATCGGGCAAATCCCCATCACTCCATTTATTGATGACAATTCCCTTTTTCAGCAACATCAAACCTGGATTAGATCGAATCATAGTCTTCAGTGTGATATCATCCATTAAAGCAAAAGGATATTCTGCTCCAGTATACTCTTGCCACATAGCAATATCTTCATCTGATGAAGCTGTCACACACAAAAAACGATAACCATGTTCCAAGCTATAATCGTATACCTCATTTATCAAATCAATGTTACTGTCATCGGCCGTAGACAATCGAGGAGATACCAACAAAAAAGTATAATTTTCATCATCCAATATTACATCAGTCAAATCTGTTCCATCTTCCTGTGAAACTATAGAGAAATCATGAATAGGAGGTTCATATCCTTTCTCTTTTACACGAGTGCGAGAATCTACGAAAGCCCACGTACTATCTGATGCCGGAAAATTATCTATAGTAAACTCCTTCTCTACTCCATTTTTAGCATAAATAAAAGTTGTCTCATAGGTAGTAGGCTTTTCTCCTTTTGGTATTTCCATACCTTTTCGTATATCAGCTCCAACATGATAAGGACGAAAATCAAAAACAGGCAACTTGCTAATGCAGAAAAATGTATAGAAAACAATAAATACCGTACTGTATAAAGCTACTAACCAGTCGACTTTGCTTGTGACCAGCTGAAAAATCTGCTTTCTCCACTTAAAAACAGAAATAGCAGCAAGTAACAATACAATATTCTTTCCAAATGTTTCCCAGTTTGTTAAAACGATAGCGTCGCCAAAACAGCCACAATCTGAAATTGGATTTTCAATAGCCAGCCATAACGTTAAAGGAGTCATCACTGACATCAAAAGAAGAACCAGTGAGGAAGCGATACGACTACGAATTCCAAAAAGCAAATAAATACCCAAGGTGAATTCGACCATCCCCATGAGCATAGAGGCTAAATAGACCAATGCATTAGGGACAAGATCGACTATACCCCATGCCTCTAAGTAATCTGTAATCTTGTAAACTGTACCTAAAGGATCATTGGCCTTGACAAAACCGGAAAAAGTAAAGACTAGTGCTAACAGAAACCGGCAAAAATTTGTCCAAACTAAAACAGCTATATGTAAACGCTTATTCTCCAAATTCTATTTTAATCAATCCGAAAACTGAATAATTTATCATATCCATATAATTGGCATCTACACCTTCAGACACCAGCGTAGCTCCACTCAACGATTCAATCTGCTTGGTCCGATATATCTTCATCAGAATTAAATCGGTATATGAAGTGATGCGCATGCTACGCCAAGCTTCATCATAGTCATGATTTTTGGCAAGCATCAACTCTAATGCCTGATTGGCATATTTGTCATACAAATCGAGTGCTTGTTGCTCTGTCAGATCTTCTGTATCCGAATAGCCTAACTCCAACTGAATTAAACCAATAATACCATAATTTACAATAGCAATAAACTCTGAGCGTATGCCTTCGTTAATCAAAGCTACACCTTTCACTTCAATACTACGAATACGATTTGCCTTAATAAAAATCTGATCAGTAACGGACGACGGACGCATAATACGCCATGCAGCCCCATAATCGTGTAATTTCTTGGCAAACAAATCACGGCAAATAGCAATGATATGTTCAAACTGCTGTTTTGTTTCCTTCATAATACGTTCCGAATAGGCAGCAAAGTTACTGTTTTTTCAGCAAAAATTCTCATTTCAAATCGTGAAAATCACAAAACAAAAATGTCATTCTGAAAGAGAAAACATAAGCATTAAGCTTACCTATCATTCAGAATGACATTTTAAAGATGTATACAGATTAATTAATTTCCTTATTTCAAGAGCATCTCAACACTTGACCAATACGCAAAGTTGTAGTTCGTTTAATACCATTCATCTGACACAAACGATCGATAGATACATGGTACAAACGAGATACTTTACCTAATGTATCTCCCTTACGAATCTTGTGATAACGAATAGCTGATTTCTCCGCCTCTGCTGCTCCCGACTTTCCTGCCTTTACAGCAGCTAAAGCACGATTACGCTGCCAATCATAACGATTGGCCCCACGAACAAACAAATAATTATCCGCAACAATATCCTGTTTTGGGAAATCAAACATGAATTCCGGATTAATTACCTCACCTAAGAAACGGGTTTCGAAATGCAGATGAGAACCAGTAGAACGTCCGGTATTTCCTCCCAAACCGATAGGATCACCTGCCTTTACATATTCATTTTCTTTGACTATTTGTTTAGAAAGATGGCCATAAATAGTTTCCAATCCGTTATCATGACGAATGACCACGTATTTTCCATACCCACGACGCTCATACTTCACAATACGCACACGACCATCAAAAGCAGCACGAATCGTATCGCCAATATATACCTTAATATCAAGTCCATTGTGCATACGACGCCAACGAGGGCCACATTTAGAAGTGATCTTAGTATGGGTAGTAGGCATACAAAAGCCTGTCAAATCAATACGGAAACTATCTGGAACCTGAACTGCATTACCATAAGCATGCACACGGTCGTTACTCCAATTAGGATAAAGAGTGTAAGATGGATATACAGCTTGCTCTGCTTTAATCTGGCGAACCAAAGCCAAAGAATCAACAGCTTTTAATTTTCTGTCAATTGGAGCTTGACGCGCCAGCAAATCTTGTCCTGAGGCATTTAAGCTAACAAAAGCTAAAGCTGCTACAGCGACGGTCTTAATACATTTTAATATCATTCCTCTTATGTTATTTTCCGACCTGTATCTATACTCAGTGAAGCATTGGCCTTTAGAAACTGAAACGTATCGATACAAGCCCACATTATAAAATTCCATGTAACTATCACGAAAACTTGTTATGTTTCGCAAAAACTGTCTCAAAGATAGTTTTTTTCCATCAGACCGCCACGACGAATTAACTATTTTTTATCTATTTTCAGACCATAATAATGAAGATATGTCAATTCTATGTTTTTAAACATAAGAACGTTTTAAACAATGTATGTATCCCTGCTGATATACATCGCTTTTCTCTAATTTCATTTCTCTGAAATAGATGAATCTTTTTCTGAAAGAACAAATTTTCCTTCTTTCCACTCATACAATAGTGGCATTTCCCTTAAATAAGGAGCCAGTTCTTTTGCTGTTTCTTTATCAAGGTAATCAGGAGTAGTATATACAAAACGTAATGAATTCGTATCCTCCGACAATTCAGCCTTTAACATATACATATCTGCACGCATGCGCAAGTTGCGTACTGAATCAGTTTGAATTTCAGAAAGATCATTTCTATAAAAAGAATCTTCTTCCGGAAGAGTAAGAAAGGCCTCATCCGATAATTTTCTCCAAGACGTATCATAAAAAGAAATATGGCTGTCTGATGTAGGGGCCATATAAGTATGAACCACACAAAGAATCTTTGTCGAATCGTTTAGAGGGAGCAGCTTCATTTCAACTTCACTGGCCGAAGTCATCTTTATTTTCAAATAATCTGCTGTAAGTTTTGTCATTTCAGAGGGTTTACCAAAGCGATTCTTTACCTCAGCCTTCATATTACTGGCAAGGAAATCGCCAAAATCTTCCCTATTAACTTTCGTCAGTAAAAGAGAAAGTGAATCGGGCATAGTAATAAACAAGGACTTGATATCTTGTGCCTGTGTTGTCAATACACAAAGACACATACCAAGAATTAAAAGTATTTTTTTCATGAGAATATTTATTTTTTAATCGAGTCAAAGATACATATTCTACATTTTCCCACCAAATTTACCTGCAGTTCTTGTTTTGGCTATACCAACCTGTAAATTATTTACAAAAAGCCTTTTCTATCTTTCAGCAGAAAAGGCTTTATAGTCTCCCCAAAATATCTTATTTCTTACGTTTTAAAAAATCGGTAGGACTTTCACCAAAATAATCTTTGTAGCACTTTGTAAAATAGGAAGGAGAACTAAATCCCACTTCATAAGTAACTTCAGCCACAGTTTTATCGGTAGAAGCCAACAATGCAGCTGCTTTCTTAAGACGGGCAATACGCAACAATTCATTAGGAGCATACCCCGTCAGTGCTTTTGCCTTTCTATACAATTGAACACGGCTCATGCCAATCTTATCTCCTAAATCCTCCACACTCAAATCAGGGTCACTTAAATGCTCATCAATCAACGCACGAAGGCGCTCTACAAATCCTTTATCCAATTCTGCTATAGGTTCTTTCCGAAGAGTCATCTTATCGGAAAAGAAACTCTGCAAACGACGTCTGTTATCAATTAAATTCCGCAAACGAACCTGGAGTAAACGTGCACTAAAAGGTTTTAAAATATAAGAGTCCGCACCACACTCATATCCTTTTACTTTCTGTTCATCCATTGTATAAGCAGTCAGCATCATGACAGGAATATGTGATGTCTGCAACTCAGACTTTAACTTACGACAACACTCCATTCCATCCATTACAGGCATCATTACATCACAAATAATTGCATCAGGAACATATTTCATAGCCAAAAGTAATCCTTCCTGCCCATTGGATGCTTCTATGACAGTATACGTTTCTTGCAGAAGAATCTTCACATAATCTCTAACATCTTGATTATCATCAATTACCAGTACTGTTTCTTTATCACTGCATTCTACCGGCTCTGATACTGTTTGAAGCGTTTCCTGATCAGCAGAAAGCACAGCTCCTTCCTGAAGATTTTCTAGGACTATATTTCTTTCCACGTTATCATTTAAAACGCCTTGCTGTTCCATTGGCATGTCGATGGTAAAAATAGTGCCCTTACCTTCTGCGCTGTCTACGGTAATACTGCCCCCATGCATTTCTACAAAAGCTTTTACCAAAGCAAGTCCAATACCCGACCCCGCATGATGTACATCTACCTGATAAAAACTTTTAAAAATATGCTGTACATGTTCAGCTGGCATACCAATGCCTGTATCTGAGACCCTATAACATAGCCATCTATTATTGTCCCGTTTGTAAACTGCAATCGAAACTTCTATCTTTCCATTTTCTGGAGTAAACTTAAATGCATTCGATAAAAGATTATAAGTAATACGTTCCATTTTTTCAGCATCAGCAATCATCACACAATCTTCTTTTTCAGTCTCAACTGACACGATAAAATGTATATGCTTACGATAAGACAAGGTACGAAAAGCCTCTGTCCATTCTTTTATGGTTTCAGCTATATTAAATTTAGAAAGAGTCAAGTCCAACTTTCCATTTTCAAACTTACGAAAATCCAGAATCTGATTAATCAGACGAAGTAATACAGTTACATTTTTCTGTACAATACGTAAAAGAAAGCGCTCATGTTCACCCAAGTTACCCGTTTCTACCAATTGATTAACAGGATCTGCAATCAACGTTAATGGAGTTCGGAAATCGTGTGAGACATTGGTAAAAAAAGCCAATTTAGCATGAGTAGCTTGTTCTAATTGCTCAGACAAATCCACCAACTGATCACGCTGTTCTTCCAAGCGTCGTTTCTGGTCGGAAAGTTCTTCATTCATCCTATTCTTCGTCCAAAAAGCACGTACCACAAAGAAAAGCAACAAGCCAACCAATATCAAAATAATAATACAAGCATACAACAACATCTGTTGTGAAGAATAACGCATCAAGTATGCATCAAGCCGTTTATCAAGTACCTCTATTTTCGAATCCAGCTGGCTGATGTGTGCAGTCTGCATTTGCATAATACGAGCATTTGCCCGATTGACAAGAGCAGTAGAAAGAATTGTCTCACGATTATATTTTTTCTTCTGCAAAATATTCATAGCAACCTCGAATACTTTATCCCCTCCAGTCGGATAAATAAAGGTTGCATCCAATTGCCCATTAATCACTTGCTCCACACCATGTCCTTCTCCTGCTAACGCATCAATGCCGACAAAAAGCATTTCCTTTTGTCGGCCTTTTTCCAAAGCTGCTTCATAAGCACCTTCTGCCATCCGGTCGTTATGAGAAACAACCATATCAATATGTGAATGGCAATTAAGAATAGAATCAAAAGCCTCTTTTGCCGACACTCGGAGCCAAGCAGCATCGGCAGAGGCTACAATTTTAATATCTGGAGTTTTTTTTAAAGCCGCCATTATCCCTCGATGGCGCTCCAAAGCTGATGTAGACCCATGTAATCCAGCTATTTCTACCAATTGTCCTTTTCCATGAAGTCTCTCAGCTATATAATTACCTACTTGAAAACCTATTTCATAATTGTCTGCTCCCACGTATGCCGTATATTTATCGGAATAAATTCTACGATCGACCAAAACAACAGGAATACCTTTATCATATGCCTTTTCAATAACCGGAGTTATGGCCTCAGCTTCGTTGGGAGAGACAATCAATAAATCAACACCTTTATCTATAAAGTCTTCTACATCTGCAATTTGTTTAGCATTATCATCCTTTGCGGTACAAATATCCACTTTCACTCCCGGATAAAACAAAGCTTCACGCTTTATTTCCTTGTTCATCTGTTCACGCCATTCATCATCGCTACACTGAGAAACACCTATTATATAATGTGCTTTTTGCGGAGTACATCCCCAGCATATCCATATACATCCGAAAATAAAAGCTAACAAAGAATATTTCATACCATTTTTCATTCATGATAATACTGTTTCTACCTTCATTTTACCACACGATTTCTCAACTCCTGTGGCAACACGGGCATAGCACCGTTTTGGGTACATACATAAGCAGACGTTTCTACAGCCAATTTATGAGCTTCTGTTACCGACAAACCTTGTAAAACAGAAGATACAAATGCTGCAGTAAACGAATCACCAGCTCCAACTGTATCAGCAACTTCTACTTTCGGAGTTTCTACAAAAGATACATGCCCTGGAGTAAAGACATAACTTCCGTTTACTCCACAAGTAAGGATCAGCATCTTAAGATTATATTTGGCCAACAATATCCAGCATTTGTCCTGAAGATCAATTCCTGGATAACCAAACATCCGGCTTACAGTAACCAGTTCTTCATCATTTATCTTCAATACATTACATTTCTCAAATGAATTGCAGAGAATCTCCTTGGTATAAAATCCCTGACGAAGATTGATATCAAAAATCTTCCAAGTATCTTCTGAAGGCATTGCATCAAGAAAACGATTAATGGTTTCACGTGATACAACACTACGCTGTGCCAAAGAGCCGAAACAAACAGCTTTTGTACATTGAGCCAAACCTTCTAAAGCAGGAGTATAAGGAATATTGTCCCAAGCCACTCCTTCTTTTATATCATAACAAGGAACTCCTTCCGCATCCAACTCTACCTGTACAGTGCCAGTAGGATATGGTACAACTTCTACCATTGCGCTAAGTTTCTTTTCACGGAAATTCTCCAAAATCTCCATGCCCAATTTATCATCTCCCACTGCACTTACTACCCGGCTCTCCAATCCGAATTGAGACACATGATACGCAAAATTAGCGGGAGCTCCACCTATTTTTTTCCCTTCTGGAAGCACATCCCACAATGCTTCTCCCATTCCTACGACGATTGTATTTTCCATATCTTGAATTCTATATAATCAAAGTTACATATTACTTTTTAATTTTCCATGTATAAAGGAGTAAATAAATCACTCCGACCATCATCACAGCTACTGCTCCATTCTGTCCTATGGCATCACTGGCAAATCCCATGAACAAAGGGAAAACAGTACCACCAAACAATCCCATAATCATCAAACCTGAAATTTCATTTCTTTTTTCAGGAACAGCCAATAAAGCTTGTGAAAAAACAATTGAAAAGATATTTGAGTTACCAAAACCAATCAATGCAATTGCCGCATAAATCACATATAGTTCATGAGATATAAACAACCCAATCATAGCTATCAACATACAGCATACGCTAAGAATAAAGAAAGAACGAGCAGATACTTTCTGTAAGACAATAGCTCCTGAAAAACATCCCAGTGTACGGAATATAAAATATAGACTGGTAGCGAATCCAGCTTCACCAAGTGACATTTCCAGACGTTCCATCAAAATTTTTGGAGCAGTTGTATTAGTGCCGACGTCAATTCCTACATGACACATAATGCCCAAAAAGCAAAGCAAAATAAACGGACGGCCCAATAATTTCAAGCAATCTCCAAACCCACATGCTTGATCAGCTTTCTCTTCTTCAATCGGAGTTGCCCCCAGCCACAGTATAGCAATTACAGCTATAACCATATAAACAGGGAACAGAACTCTCCATCCCAATCCAAATGTAGGCATAGCCTGAGTAGCCCCCCACATCGCAATATAAGGTGCCAAGAAAGACGCAATAGCCTTTACAAACTGGCCAAAAGTCAAAGAACTTGCCAATTTATCTCCCGATATGATATTACTCAACAGCGGATTCAAAGAAGTTTGCATCAAAGCATTTCCTATTCCCAGTAAAGAAAAAGAACAAAGCATAATACCATAACTATCACCAAATACCGGAATAAGCAAGGATACAAAAGTTACAACCAAACTAAGTAGAACTGTTTTCTTACGCCCTATTTTATTCATCAGCAATCCAGTAGGAACTGAAAAAATAAGGAACCAGAAAAACACTAATGACGGAAAAATATTTGCTTCCGAATCACTCAGATTCAAATCCGCTTTTACATAATTTGATGCTATACCTACCAAATCTACAAAGCCCATTGCAAAGAAGCAGAGCATCAAAGGTATTAATTTAGCATACTTCAATTGTTGATTCATTGTTGTCATCACTATTAACTTTATAATTTATATTACATTTGTTCTGAAAATTCGATTACGCAACTTTGCAAAGACTTGTCTCCAAATACTTCCAGACCTACTTTCATTAAATAATCTCCAGAAACAACCTGATTATTCATCTTTAATACAGATTGGCAACCAGGCATCAGATTAATTTCTTCGACTTTATACATTTTATCAGGATTCAATCCCTGCACTTTAACTGGAAATACTTTTTCTTTAAAACGAGGATAAATATCATATGCAAACAATACAGCTTTTCGTCTATCTTCGCTGACATAGTTCACAGCCATGTGTGCACTCTTATAAGGAGAGACCAAACGATACTGTTTACCATCAAGTATAACAGAAGACAAACGTTTCCAATTGCTTATTGCAGTCTTACAATAAAGCAGCTCATCTTCCGACAAATCTTTCAGACCAATATCAAAACCTAATTTACACATAGAGGCCACATCGGTACGGAATTTTACAGAAGCATTCTTATTCCAGCTTGTTACATGTGCACACATTGCCTTAGCCGGGAAGAAATGAGAGAATCCCCACTGAATATAAATACGTTCTACCGGATCTGTATTATCACTACACCAAAACTCTGTAAAATATTTCAATGCTTCATAGTCACAACGAGCTCCACCTCCCGAGCACAGCATCAAAGGCAATTGAGGATATTTTGCAGATACACGCTTCATGACATTATATACCCCACGCACATGATCGATATAAAGACGTCCTTGCTTATTCTTCAAATAAGGTGAATAAATATTGGTTATCGGACTATTGCAATCCCATTTAAAATAAGCAAGTCCTGCATTCTCTTCCATCAGTTTTTCGACAACCGAATATACATAATCTTGTACCTGAGGATTACTCATATCAAGAACCAGCTGATTACGATAATAATAAGTTTCACGATTAGGATAACGGATAGCCCAATCCGGATGTTTTTCCATCAGTTCACTTTGAGGATTTATCATTTCAGGTTCTATCCAAATACCAAATTCCACACCCGCTTCCTTTGCATAACGGATCAGTGTAGAAACACCTCCAGGAAGTTTATCTACGTTTGCCTCCCAATCTCCCAAACCTGCTTTATCGTTATCACGAGGATATTTATTTCCAAACCATCCATCATCCAGCAAAAACATATCCACTCCCAGGTCTTTAGCTTCCTTCATCAAATTTTTCAAAGTAAGTTCATCAAAGTCAAAAGCTGTATTTTCCCAGTTGTTCAGCAAAGTCATACGTGTACCTTTACCATCTTTCAACTGATAGTTTCGTGCCCACTGCTGAAAATTTCGGCTTCCTTCTCCTGTACCCTTGCTCAATGTAAAAATAAACTCAGGAGTAGTAAAAATCTCATTTTTCTGCAACTCATATACCGATGCATATGGATTAATAGAAGGAATTACACGTAAGTTACCTACATTATCCACCTCAAAAGTAAATCGGAAATTACTGGTCCATCCAATTGTTCCCATCAATACATCTCCATCCTTTTCCTCCACCGGTTTTCCCAGTCCTACCATGAAAAAAGGCTGAACATGCATAGCGGCTCTACTTCCCAATTTTGTATCTATTACTTTTTTGCCAAATTGCAATTGCTGGCTGCTCATCTGCACTTCTTTTGCCCAGTCGCCACTAAACTCAGTCAGATAATAAGAAGGACTACTAAAGTAAAGAATCGTTGAAGCATAACGGGATAACAACAACGGTTTCTTTTCCTGATGTTTTATTTCGCTCCAAGTTTTAATGACATTTTCCTCCGGATAGGCTACATAATGAAGTGTCACTTCTACCGGATACTTATCATCACGAAGCAGAATATCTGTTTGAGTTCCTCCTGGCACCTGTTTTACCGAAGAAGACACATAATATAGCCATGCAGAAGGATTACCGTCTGCATGCATCATACTCCAGGCAGGTTCAAAAAAATCTTCATTTCCAGAGGTACTGCACACCTCCCATCCACGTTCTACAACGCTTGCATCAGATGCCGGGTGTACTCGCCATTCTAAATGCTCCAAATCGGATTCATTATGCAATTTCTCACCTAAATAAGACTGATATACTCTTCCATTCGGAGCTACTTGAAGTATCAGATCGGTCTGATTGGTAGAAATACGAATCAGTTGCTTTTCTGCAGCATACATCTGTAAGCTCATTAAAGCAGCAAAAACTAAAGTAAAAATATATTTCATGGTTCAGATTAATATATAATGAAGAATATGTGTTTCGGTAAAACAAATTCAGGTTTTAATAAAAACCTGAATTTGTAAAAGTTGAAGAATGTTTTTACATTCCCAATTTATAGATTTTCATATTACTAAATTCTGCTTCACCTCCTTCTGTATAGAAACGTAAAGTATCATACGGTTTGGTTGGGAAAACTAAATTAGTCATTGCAATACGTCCGCCATCTACAAAAATCTCAATAGAACATTTATCTACAAAAATATCCAAATGATAGGTCTTATCTTCACAGAGAGAAAGTGGTGCCCATGTACCTAAGGCAAAATCATTCTGATAGTTCACAGACAATGTTTTACGGTAATTGCCTGTTTCTTTTGCATGAACATCAAATTTTCCATTTCGTTTCAAGTCAACAATACCACTTTCTGTACGGTCCATCACCAGACGGCCTTCTTTCATATCCAAATAGATCTTTGATTTTTCTCCTTTTTCATTCATCAAATCAAAGCCTACCAAACGTGCATTACCCGGAGTTACATCCATTTCCAGTTCATAAGCTCCTTCCATCTTTGAAAAGACAGTATCCATCTCCAATTCACCTTTTACAGTAAAGTTTTCTATCGGACGTGCATCTTTTCTCAAACTCTGAGCTTCTTTCACAACATTAGCAGCCATATAGATTTGTCCATCTTTTGTATAAAGAGACAGTTCACGCGGCAAAGCATTTGCTCCACGATACTGTTTGATAGGAGTAATATTGGCATACTGCCAGTTGCTCATCCAAGGTACAGCAATCACTCTATCGCCTGTGTTTGAGAAACAAACTGTAGCATAGTGGTCTTTTCCATAGTCCAGCCACTTCACAACCTCAGGTTTGGTATCACATTTAAATTCTTTACCATCAAATTCACCTACAAAATATTCGGTAGCACTTCCTCCAAACATACATCCTGGATTGATATTGACTATCATCACCCATTTCTTATTTTCCGGATTGCCGTCTACAGCCAACTGTACAAAATCGGGGCATTCAAACTGATTAGGCTGTGCACCATATCCTTTTCCAAATCCACTTAAGAACTCCCATTCTTTCAAGTTGGAAGAAGAATAGAAACGCATTTCTTTATCGGCAGATACAATCATATACCATTTCTGTGCCGGTTCATACCAGAATACTTTAGGATCACGGAAATCTTTCAAGCCATCAAAAGGAGTCAATATCGGATTCTTTTCGTACTTAGTAAACGTACGCCCGTTATCGTTGCTATATGCCATACACTGAATCTGTCCGTGTTCATCGCTTGCAGATGTATAAAAAGCAATCATAGCATCTTTTCCATATCCAGCACTGTTACGATGATCGACAATAGAGCTACCTGAAAAAATATGTCCCAATGTATCGCGTGAAATAGCTGGTTTCAAATGTTCCCAATGAATCAAATCCTTACTTACCGAATGTCCCCAATGCATATTTCCCCATCTGGAACCATAAGGGTTATACTGGAAATACAAATGATATTCTCCATCTTTATATACTAACCCGTTTGCATCATTCATCCAGCCATACTGAGGAGTATGATGATACACCGGTCTATAATAATCGGTATTAGCCACATCGAAGGTATCAGACAACTGAATATTCTTCCAGCATACAGCCTGAGAAGAAACCTTGTCGACAGTAACAGTCACTTCCTTTACATTCTGAGGAAGTTCAAACGGTACATAATATTCTATACTATCCACAGCCAAGCGGATATCCATTGCTACATCAGCCGGGCTTCCGGTATTCAGTTTCACTTTACCCTCACCACTTGACTCCTGCACCGGAAGTAACAAATATTTTGAAGGATTAGAAACACGGATCACAGTCAAAGAATCGCCTTGGCGTTCCAACACCAAATTTCCTTTATCCGATTGGCAAGCAGTCATACCACACAACAGTGCTTGCGCTATAACTAAACTAAAGAAAGTACGTTTCATAGTATATATTTTATATGCTTTTAAAGATATCTGTTTTTATTTTCATTCAATAACGTTTTACAAGAATTCCAACCTGTTTTTACATAACAATCTATCTACCTTCAAACTTTAAAATTTAATCTGGGCAGAGAACTCGACAGTAAACGGACGGATATAACTACCAGCCATTACAGTATTGGCATACTGTCCTGCTTCCTCTTTTGTTACCAATTCAGCACCTGCTATACTTCCCTTCGCACCAGTCTGATTCAAGAAGTTGATTACAGTACATCCCAAAGAAAATTTCTTATTGACCTGCCAGTTCAAACCACCAAAGGTTTCCCAACGTCCGTTGAAATAATAAGCATCGTTGATATTAGCATAAGTCTTGCTGAAATAGCGGAAGCTAGTCCATATCTTCAAATCGTCAGTAATCATATAACTAGGATCGATTTCTACAATTACTTGAGGAATTTCTGCTACGATATTTCCAGTTGCGTTAATCTGTCCGACATAACCATCAGAGAACTTCACAGAAGTTTCATACTTCTTGTATGTAGGTTTCTGGTAAGTAAACAAGAAGTGCAAATTGAAGCCTTTAAACGGAGTAGCTACCACATCGGTTGTCCAACCCAATGTCTTGATGTCGTAATTAAGCGGAGCAGCCAAAATCTCATTCACACCATTTACTGCATGCTGCAAATTCAATGTAGAATTATTGTTGGTCTTAGAAATATAAGAGAACAAAGAAGTCAGGCTCAACCAGTCGTTATTGAAATAGATTCCGGCACGTCCCAATGGTACAGAAATCTTATCTGTATTAGGTAAAGTAGCAGGAGCAAAATTTTCAATACGAGGATGCTGAGTAATATAGGTAAAGTCTCCGGTTAAACCGAATTTATTAGTCAGCTTATAAGTAGCAGCAGCACTCAAAGCATAGTTAAACCAATCGTAGCTCATTGGAGTAGGTTCAACTTTTACAGCTCCCGAAGCGCCAGCTGCACCAGCCATATATCCTGTCTGATTACCATCTACATCATATACAGGAACAGCAGTTGCTCCAAGATAATAGTTGGCAAAACGTCCGATATAGTCACCATTGGCATTTTTTACTGCGGCATTGTTTCCACGAAGTGCCTGATACTCCAGACGTGCACCATAATACAAGTTCAATCTGTCTGTTATATCCCAGTCATGAGTAAAATAAACAGCTAATTTATTTTCATGACCTTTATAATATTCTGAAGCATTCTTATTGAAATCATAATAATATCCGTTTCCTCCGTAAATACGTCCTTCAGCTGTTGCATATGCAGGATTATACAAACGTACAGGATAGCTTCCGTCAGCAGGAACCGACTGGTCATACATTGTAGTATTAGATGCATAATCAATATCATAATACCATTCATTCAAACCTAAACGCCAAGTACCGTTAGACAATTTACGGGACAATTCTGTTGTAAACATAAACTCATCAATGAATCCACGGTTCAAGCAAGACATTCGGCTTTGTACATATTCACCTTGATACGGCATCATGCTTCCATCTGCAGCTTCATACTGGTAAGCAATAGAACTGTCTGTACGACGCTTCAGCTCCATCGGAGTTTGGTATACACACGAACCTGTTGCATGGTCATACTTCATCATTACTTTCCAAGCCAGTCCATTATCCCATTTATAGTTATTCATCAATAACCATTCACTTCCTTTATTCTGTACCGCATCGTAAAGTGTTGTTTTCTGCAATTCACCTGTACGCATATCACGATACATCATTTCATTGTCTACCGGAAGATAAGAAGTGGTTCCCAGGGCAAAACCGCCAAACTCTTTTACACTACCATCACCTACATATACAAACGGAGCAGACTGAGTAGCATACATGTATACCGGATGGCTGTTGCTATAATGATACATGGCTGTAAATTCACCACGGTTTTCATGATAACGCTTAGTCAGCGCAAATTTATAAATCTGTGTACGGTCTTGAAATGGAGTAGACTTAATTTTAAATGTTCCCGGATCAAAGTCCTGATATGCACTACCACTATAATACCAGTCCTTTGCAATTTCTCCATTGAGGTTAAGAGAGAGCTCTTGCATACCAAAGTGATTGGTCTTATAATTTAAAGTACCATGAAATCCTTTTTCTCCAAGCTGAGTAAAAGAATTGACAGCATAACCAATATTACCTGTAGTAATGGCTGTTTCCGAAATTTTCAAAAGTCCTACGTGACTCAAGCTGGCATCGGCACGCCACAGAGAGTTTACGCTGTGAGGATTGGTTGCATAAGTAACAGGCATACCATTCTCCAGCACATTGACATCGGCAGAAGGAAGACCAATCTGAATCTCACGAGGACCGTTAGCACTAGCTGCATTCAACATCACATTTCGGTTTCCCTCTTCTTTAGAACTACTATTGTTTGATGATTTCTTTTCCTGTGCATATCCATTTGCACAAGCCACGGCGAGTAGTAACACGACTGCTCCCATACGATTGCATAACTGTTTCTTTTCAGTCTTCATAGCATTAAATACTTAGTATGAAAGATTTGTTTTTATCGACAGCAAAAGTAGGGAAGGGAATAGTTAAAGGGCATAAAAAATGTTTCATCCTCTTGCAAATCTGTTACATGAAACAAGTTTGCAAGAGGATGAAACATTTTTATCAACAGTGTTAAATTCCTATATCATAACAGTTTACGTTCTATTCTTTCACTTTGTATCATCAAAAACATTCTTTTCGGGTCTTACAGGTGGAAATAAGATATATACCCAGTAAAATAAGAGGAACACTGAGCCACTGACCGATATTAAGCGTCATATTTACCTCTTCTGCTACCTGAGGATTTTTCATAAATTCCAGTCCAAATCGTGCACCAAAGAAAATCAAGAGAGAAACTCCAGTTATCAAACCGATTCGCTTTTGAAGGTGAAATTTGTAATACATCAGCCACGAGGTCACTAACGCTATCAAGCAATAAAGCATCTCGTATATCTGAGTAGGATGACAGGCTTGTGCCACTCCATCCTGATTATACAATTCCTGCCATTCACGCGAACGGATAAACTCAAATCCCCAAGGCAAGGTTGTAGGATAGCCAAATATTTCAGAATTCATCAAGTTACCGAAACGAATGCACATACATACCACAGCTACAGCAGGAATCATACGGTCGAACAACCACCACACGCTTTTCTTTGTCACCTTCTTAGAATACCAAATCAGCGCCAATATCAGTGCAAAGACTCCTCCATGGCTGGCCAGTCCACCTTTCCAAATCTTTAAAATTTCCATTGGATGTGCACCGTAATAATCCCATTCATAAAACAGGCAATGTCCCAAACGAGCACCAATAACACTACTTACAATGCAATATATAAAAAGTTTATCCGCCCAGTTATCCGGATACTTCTCTCTTTTAAACAGACGAGACATAAATTCATAGGCAAAGATAAAACCAAGTCCCCACATCAATCCATACCAACGGATTTCCAATGAGCCTATATGCACCAATACAGGATCAACATCCCAAACTATACTTCCTAACATGATTTTGATTTGTTTTATAATGTATTTATTCGAGACACAAAGAAAAGAAAAAAAGCAGACTTAGCACGATTATTCACTTACAAAATACAGAAAATTTCGCTATTGGAGCATTGCTGGAATGTAAAGCAGGAATACTTACCCTAAAAGGGCACAAACAGAAAGCAACTTCTTTTCAGCTCCGAGATTTCATTTTTACAATCTCACACAAAAAAGGCTTGACCGGTATCTTTTTGTTTCCCTTTATCAATTTTCGCTAACTTCATCTTCTTCTATTTTGCATAGAAAAAAAGCAGAAATATCCTCAAAAATAGTCCAATACATGCTATACAACACCTTTCCAAGGGTCGATTAAAGGGAATACACGACCTGTATAATGAACCAACGGTACTTGCAACGATGGCTTCCGTTACTTGAAACAGCAGCTTACGCGACTAATAACATCAGCCAACGCAACCAGTCGGAATAATTTAGTCGACCTATAAAGCGTTTTCCAAGAAAATTCACCTCTTGTTTTCACTTTTCCACCTATTTTTTACATCTTCTTTTAAATAACAAAAAACACATTAAACAAGAGATAGTACAACAATAAACCAAGAAACTAAACCCAAGAACAACATAATTATACAAAAGCGTGCTGTTTAAAAGATTTATGATTTCACAAAACGGCTAAAAACAGCCATATTTTTCAGGAAATCTTAATCTGGGTTCAAATAACGCATTCTAGAAGCCTCTAAATTGACAAAATGATACTTTACACAAAACGTTTTCAGCGATAATTAAGAATCTGACAATTTGCAAAACAGATAACATCTTAAAAATGCCCTCTGTTTTCTCTATTCACAAACAACATATCAAAAAAAAACGGCTTCAAAGCAAAATCACCTTGAAGCCGCCAGATCATTACAAGATTTTATGATCAGAATCTATAACCTACAGAGATAGAGAATGCCATGTTTTTAGTAGACAGTTCTTCACCCCAAACTTTATCATTCAAAGGATTGATAAATCCATTCTGTCCTGTAAGGTTTACCAAGTAATGTTCACCTACTTCCAAACCGATACCATACTGGATACCCAAATCAAATCTTTTCATTAAAGCTTCTTCGGCACCATCTTCTTTAGAGAAAAGTTTTACAGAACCACCATCTTCTCCATCAACAGTCATTTTACCTCCTAATCCAACAGCCAAGTAAGGACCTGCATTTACAACGAACTTCATATTTTCTCCCAAAGCAAATTTGTATGCAGCCAAGATAGGAAGTTCTACATAGTTCATTTTAATTTTTATACCCTCACCTTTAGCACCTTTACCAGTAAAGTTCAAACCAGACTGCAAAGACCAGTCTTCTGAGAATGCATAGTCCATGCCTACACCTACATTGTAACCGATTTTCATATCACCATCCATGTCACCAGTCAAGTTAGTCATAGACATACCAACTTTAGCATCCCACTTTACCTGAGAAAAACCAGCCAAAGCAAACATACCTAACACTGCTGTCAATAAAAACTTTTTCATACTCTTTTTAATTTAGTTTAGATCCGTCCCTTAGACCTTTATTCATTGTTTTATCGTCGAGTGCAAGGACTATCTTTTATTTCTTTAATAAAAAGCTATAAAAGAAGCACTCTTCGTTTGTATTTTTCAGCAAAGTTATATATTTATTTCACATAAAAAACACTTTAAATTTCAGATTTTACATTATGAGGCAAAAAGCATGACTATTCAATCTAAAACAGTAACTATGTAATCATTTTTTACAACTATACAAAACACTAAAATGGCAGCCTTAAGTCCAAAATCAACCTAAGACTGCCATTTCAAAAAGTATATAATAAAAGCTATTTATAGTTTTACGGTTTTCTTAACTGCTTTTGATTCATTGTGCAAACGATCCAATGCTGTCACTATATAACGATACTTTGTCTTCCCGTCTTCATAAGGAAGTTTATAAAAGGTATCACGAGTAATTGATACAATATGTGAAGGATCATCCAAGGTTACCTTTTCCTTATTTTCGAAACGATAAACCACATACTGCACAGCTTCATCCATTTCATGCTTTGCTTTCGGAGCAGTCCAGAACAAGATGTAACCGTCTTCTGTCCATACGGGTTTCAACTTCCTGACCTTTCCCGGAGCTTTATCATCTATAAATGGAGACAAAGGAATCAATGCCGGATACTTATGATATTCTTTTACCAACATATCACGATAGTTACCTACATTTTCCACCACCGCTGCAGCATACCACTGGCAACTTCCCTGCACAGTAGGCAAAGAACGTTGCAAACGATACTTCGCTGGAATCTGACTTTGGTTAGGATTCATAAGATCGGCCTTGGTCACGGTACGGTTTACATCCTGACCGATAAACAATGGACGTGCAGCCGAATGTCGTGCCCACCAGCGAATCAATGTAGCATAATCGGCAGCCGGATGACCAATTTCCCAATAAATCTGAGGAATATTATAATCTACCCATCCATTATTTACCCATAACAGAACATCGGCATACAAATCATCGTAATTCTGCAATCCATTGGTTTTACTACCATTCGGATCGTTCTTCTGGTTACGATAGATACCAAAAGGAGAAATACCGAATTTTACCCAAGGTTTAGCTTCGCGTACGGTTTCATGAATTTCCTTAATCAATACATTCACATTATCACGACGCCAATCGGCCTTGTTCAGAAAACCACGTCCATAAGCAGCAAAACTGGCTCTATCAGGAAACTCTTCACCCGGATTAGGATACGGATAAAAATAATCATCCATATGAATGGCATCGATATCGTAGCGAGTTACGATATCACGTACTATCTTACAAATGTATTTACGCGATTCTGGATAACCCGGGTCGAAATACAACTGTCCGCCATAACTTACGAAAAGTTCAGGATATTTATTGTAAGGATGAAGAGGAGACAAAGCACCTGTTCCTTTTGTTTTTGCACGGTAAGGGTTAATCCATGCATGAAGTTCCATGCCACGTTTGTGACACTCTTCTACCATAAACTGTAGCGGATCCCATGCAGGAGAAGGAGCTTTCCCTTGTACTCCTGTCAAGAAACGGCTCCAAGGTTCATATGACGATTTGTACAATGCATCACATTCGGCACGCACCTGAAAAATAATAGCATTAATACCGGCTCCTTTCAGATTGTCGAGCTGGCTGATTAGTGTAGCTTTCATCTTCTCGGTTGGCATACCTTGAAACTGACCATTCACACACTGAATCCATGCTCCACGAAATTCTCGTTTAGGTGCCATAGTCTGGGCTGAAAGAGTTGCCATTCCACATAGCCAGGCTACAATAAGCACTAAAAATGTCTTTATTTTCATATTATTATAAATAGTATACAACAGCCCGCAAAGATAAAGAAAAAAAGTATATCAAGTGCAGCATAAATGACCAAATCGGAAAGAACATCCCAATACACTTCCAAAAACATCCGATACCTAAGAATCACTGCGAATTAAACAGTAATTTGTTATGACTATATGAGCAAAATAGCTACTTTTGTAACAGTATAAAAATGAGAATAGAATAACATAATAATAAACCAAAATAAATAGAACTATGTATCCATTAAAATTTCAGCCAATTTTAAAATCAACCATTTGGGGTGGTGAAAAAATTATTCCGTTCAAACACCTTGACTGCCAGCAGGCACAAGTAGGAGAAAGTTGGGAAATCTCGGATGTACCGGGCGATGAATCAGTAGTAGCCAATGGAGCTGATGCCGGTAAAAACCTGACACAGATGGTAAACGAATATAAAGGAGCATTGGTAGGTGAAGCAAACTATGCACGCTTCAACGGTAAATTCCCATTGCTTATCAAATTTATCGATGCACAAGATGACTTGTCTATCCAGGTTCATCCGGACGATGAACTGGCAATGAAACGCCACAACTCTATGGGTAAAACAGAAATGTGGTATGTAATTGACAATGCAAACGGTAAAGCTCATCTTCGCTCTGGTTTGAGCAAACAGATTACTCCGGACGAATATGCAGCAATGATTGCAGACAATACAATCTGTGATGCATTGGCAGACTATGCGGTAAAACCGGGCGATGTATTCTTCTTGCCAGCCGGACGTATCCATAGTATTGGTGCAGGATGTTTTATCGCAGAAATCCAACAGACTTCTAATATTACTTATCGTATCTACGACTTCAACCGTAAAGATAAAAACGGTAATACACGCGAATTGCATACAGAACTTTCAAAAGACGCTATCGACTATTCAGTAGAAAGTGACTATCGTACCAACTATACTCCGAAACAGAATGAACCGGTAGAATTGGTTACTTGTCCGTACTTTACTACTTCTGTATACGACCTGACAGAAAACATGAACATGGATTATAGCGAATTGGATTCTTTCGTTATCTACATCTGTATGGAAGGTGCTTGTACTGTAACAGACAACGAAGGCAATACTGTAGAAATGCAGGCTGGAGAATCTGTATTGTTCCCTGCTACTACAAAAGGACTGGAAGTTGCTCCTAAAGGACAGGTTAAATTCCTGGAAACTTACGTATAAGAATTTATCTTTCCTATTCACTAAAAAAGACGAAGAGTTCTGTATTTTACAGCAGGGCTCTTCGCCTTGTCATAAAAATTGATATCCATGAAGAAATACACATCTTTGTTTTGTACGCTTGCCCTAGGAGCAACAATGTTCAGTTGCTCTTCCGAACAAACACCGCAAGCAATCGATTACACACAATACGTAAATACATTCATCGGAGCAGCCGATAACGGACACACTTTCCCGGGTGCTTGCCGTCCTTTCGGTATGATTCAGACCAGCCCGGTTACAGGAGCTATCGGATGGAGATATTGCTCTGAATATGTATATGAAGATTCACTGATATGGGGATTCACCCAGACTCACCTGAACGGAACCGGATGTATGGACTTGGGTGATATTCTGGTAATGCCGGTTACAGGCAACCGCCAGCGCAACTGGGACGGATACCGTAGTCCTTTCTCTAAAAAAAGCGAAAGTGCTACACCTGGATATTATACCGTAACTTTAGACCAGCCGGGAGTAACAGCCGAACTGACTGCTACCACTCACACTGCATTACACCGTTATACATATCATAAAGCAGATTCTGCCTCTGTACTTATCGACCTTCAGCACGGACCGGCATGGAACGAAAAACAATATCATTCGCAGGTAAGTATATGTGAAACCAATTGGGAAAACGACAGCACCCTGACCGGACACGTAATTAATAAGGTGTGGGTAGATCAGGTATACTACTTTGTAATGCAGTTCAACCGCCCGGTAATCAGCACTGTCAACCTGCCGATGGCTGAAACAGAAAAAGGACAGCGCATCGTAGCTACATTCGATATGAAACCGGAAGACCAGCTGATGATGAAAGTAGCATTGTCTACTACTGGTGTAGAAGGTGCAAAGGCCAATATGGCTGCCGAAGTGGCCGGATGGGATTTTGAAGGAGTTCGTCAGGCTGCAAAAGACGAATGGAACAGTTATCTGAGCCGTATCGAAGTAGAAGGAACACAGGATGAAAAGACCAACTTCTATACAAGTTTCTATCATGCATTGATCCAGCCGAATGAAATCTCGGATGTAGACGGTAAATACCGTAATGCACACGACGAAGTAGTACCGGCAACCGGAGGTAAATTCTACTCTACTTTCTCGGCATGGGATACTTACCGTGCAGCACATCCGTTCTATACTCTGATGGTACCTGAACGTGTAGATGGTCTTGTAAACTCACTGGTAGATCAAGCTGAAACAATCGGACATCTTCCTATCTGGGGATTATGGGGTGGTGAAACCTTCTGTATGGTAGCCAACCACAGCGTATCCATCATCGCAGAAGCGTATGCAAAAGGATTCAGAGGCTTTGATGCAGAACGTGCCTTCAATGCTATCAAACGTACTCAGACTGTATCTCACCCGCTGAAATCGAACTGGGAAAACTATACAAAATACGGTTACTTCCCTACCGACCTGACAGAAGCAGAATCAGTTTCATCAACTTTGGAAAGTGTATACGATGATTATGCAGCTGCCGATATGGCAAAACGTATGGGGAAAGAAGAAGATGCTGCTTATTTTGCAAAACGTGCAGACTACTACAAGAATCTGTTCGATCCTTCTACAAAACTCATGCGCCCGAAAAAAGCTGACGGTACATGGAAGAGCCCGTTCAACCCAAGTCAGGTAGGACACTCTGAAAGTGTAGGTGGAGACTATACCGAAGGAAATGCATGGCAATATACCTGGCATGTTCAGCACGATGTACCGGGTCTGATTGCATTGTTTGGAGGAGAAGAAGCGTTCCTCAACAAACTTGACTCTGTATTTACAGTGAAACTGGAAACTACACAGGCCGATGTGACCGGACTGATCGGACAGTATGCACATGGTAACGAACCAAGCCATCACGTAACTTATCTGTATGCTTTGGCAGGACGTCCGGAACGCACTCAAGAGCTGATTCGTCAAATTTTCGATACACAGTATCTTCCAAAACCAAACGGCTTGTGTGGAAATGACGACTGCGGACAGATGTCTGCATGGTATATGTTCTCGGCTATGGGATTCTATCCTGTAAACCCGGTAAGTGGTGAATACGTATTCGGTGCACCTCAGCTTCCGAAGTTCACACTGCATCTGGCCGACGGAAAGACATTTACCATCATAGCAGAAGGCTTGTCGAAAGAACATATGTATGTAGACAGTATCACATTGAACGGAAAACCTTATACCAAGAACTACATTACTCATGAAGATATCATGAAGGGTGGAACACTGGTATACAAGATGAAATAAAGCTTCCGTCTGTTGATTATACAAAAATAAATGCCCCGGCAAAGAAAGTTTTCTTTTGCCGAGGCATTTGTATTTAATAGTCTTTTCTAATAAGGAAGAAATTGCACACAAACGGGTTTGGACATTTTAATACGCTTTCCAGTATCTTTCAATAGACCGCTTTCTTCCTCCCTTTCATATATCTGAATCTCGTTTGTATCCCGACAAGCCACCAACAGATACTTTCCATTAGGAGTTATATTGAAATTACGCGGATGGATTCCCGTTGGCTGATACCCTACCTTATCTAAGGTACCGTCTTCCGAACTGACTTCAAATATAGCAATACCATCCCCTTTCAAACGATTCGATGCATAAAGGAACTTTCCATCCGGAGAAAGATGAATATCGGCACTACCCTGGGCATCCAATGTATCGGCTTTAATATGCTGAATGGTATCAAATCCGGCTTCATCATACGACAAACCTATAACTTCTCCCGACAATTCGGTGAGCAGATAAGCGTGTTTACCGTTTGGAGCAAAACAAAGATGACGAGGACCACAACCTGAGGGTAAACAAATATCAAAAGTATTCTCTTTTTCCAGCAATTCCGATTTTCCGTCCTCTTTTACCGGAAAGACATGAATACGGTCTGTTCCTAAATCGTTAGCCAACAAGAAACGTCCGTCGGGAGTAAACTGTACACAATGTAAATGAGGCTGCGACTGACGCTCCTTATCCGGTCCGCTACCTGTAAAATTAATCGTATCGCCTGCTTTTAATCTTCCATTTTCCTCTAAGGGGAAAACAGATATATTACCTCCCATATAATTGGCAGTCAGTACAAAGTCTTCTTCCGGACTCAATGCCACATAACACGGAGCCCCTCCTTGTGTTAACTGAGTATTCATTAATACCAGTTTTCCTGTCTGCCTGTCAAAAGACACCGCATTTACAGTAGAAGAAGCTCCCTCGTCTTCACCCACCACATAAATCCGATTTCCATCTGTAGATGCAACCAAGTAAGAAGGATTAGAAACTCCTTTCAGCCCACTTACATATACAGCTTCTCCGGTTTCCTGATTGAACTGATACATCTGTACTCCCTCATCAGCTGCCGAAGCATAACTTCCCACACAGAGATAAAGCGTATCTCCTGTCTCTGCAAGCCCGACCGCTGCTTTCTGCTGACTTCCCATACACGCAGAAAGACAAACGATTCCTGCTGCCAACCACTTTATTTTTTTCATATACTTAAACTTTGTTCTTCTTCAAAATTAGACAATTTTCCAAGAAGCATTAGATAAATCCATTCTTTTTTCATATCTTTGCAAGAAAGAAATACTTCATCATTCGGGGTTGACTGGTTTTGACAGCGAGAGATGTGGTATGTAAGCATGCAGTGCGTCAGTGATTTGC
>ERZ835880.969-NODE-969-length-26426-cov-6.206780_pt1 | contig 26426 bp, 24 predicted proteins | sample MGYA00519944_ERZ835880 | MGnify/ENA primary metagenome ERZ835880 (study PRJEB31850, sample SAMEA3708787) | human gut metagenome | biome: human gut; feature: human-associated habitat; material: faeces | place: China | collected 2014 ... | reverse complement strand
AAAGTAACCCTAGAAAGTCTACTTTCCTTTTACTGCAGTGAAATTTATTTATAAAAATTATAAAAATAAAGAAGGAATGCGATTCTATGAATTCAAAATTCTGCCATGACAGTGAAATGACATCACGTAGATCAGGCATTGAATCATTAATGATGAAATGCCCTATTTGTGGCCGTGAATTCAGCTGTAACAAAACATATCATGTTTATACGGCTTTGCTTGCCAGAAAAAGGCAATATTATTGCAGTTATTCTTGTTTTAATAAACGGCCAAACCCAAGAAAATAATTTTGCCGGCAAAAATGTTTGTTACTATTTGTTTTCGGAGGTGCTTGATAATGGAAAAAGAGCTTCAAAAAATTGGACACAGAATAAAGCTTTTGCGCATTGAAAATAAAATATCACAAAAGGGGCTGGCTAAAAAACTGTGTATATCGCAAACACATTTAAGCAATATCGAAAATGGCAGAGTTGGTGTGACTTTGTTGCACTTAATAAAAATAAAAGAATTGTTTGAATGTCCGATAGAATATTTTTTTGAAGAAAAAACACTCTCTGAAAACGAAGCAGAAAAAAACGAATGCCAAAAAATAAAAACTATAGTCGAAGAAAATAACTTTAGACTGGAAGATTTGTCTAAAGCCATAGAAATAATGAAAGTTTTACAGAAAGGCTGAAGATAAATACTTCCATTGTTGGAAGGAAGCTGATTTTTCATGAAAAAAATAAATAAAAAATTGAGCCTTTGCATTGCCTTAGCTTTGATGCAGTCTGTATATAGTACCGGTGCTATTGCGTCTATTCCTGAAGGAGATTCTGATAATAATTCAATTGCAATTGGGATAGGTAGTTCTTCTGCCCAAGAATCTTCTATCGCTATAGGCAAGCAGGCATCTGTTGAGAAAACATCTAAAAGTGCAATTGCTATAGGTGAAGATGCCAAAGTGATAATGGGGAATAATTCTAATGGGGCCATGAATGGAAATGGTGCAATTGCTATTGGATCTGGTTCTACAGCAGCTGGTTATTCTTCTATATCAGTAGGATATTTAGCAGGTAAGGGTTCTAATGGCCTTTTTAATTTTGCTTTAGGAGCAGAAGCAGGCCAAAATATATCAGGTGAAGAAAACATATCTGTGGGTCGCTGGGCAAACAATAATACAACAACAAGCTTGAATATTGCTATGGGGCTAAATGCCTTGAGAAATTCAACGGATTTGGTAAATGCTCCCATTGTGATAAGTCCTTATTATGCAAGTGGTGGGAATCTGGCACTGGGGAATAGTGCTTTAATGGATATTCATGGATCCAGCAATGTCGCATTAGGTACTCGAGCAGGTCTTGGGATGAAAGGTTCAGGCAATATTATTATGGGAACTGTTGCCGGCTCCAATGCAGGTAAAAATGCAGATGGTTCAGATGGAACTGTATTGAGCAATTCTATTATTATGGGTACACAGGCCGGTAATAATGCTGGTGGTGATAAAAATATAATTTTAGGTAATTATATGAATAATGCAGTAATGGCTAATAATGTTGTTGCTGTAGGCTCCAATTCTCGTGTAACAAAACAGTTTGGACTTGGCTTAGGACATGGGATAATAAATGATGCACAATACGGTTTAGCTGTTGGTTCTTATAATAAATTATCTGAAACAGCAAAAAAATCTGGTGTTTTTGGTATTGGCAGCTATGGAAAAACAACACTTTCAGGAGCAGAATCTTATGTCATTGGCAACAATAATGAAGTATCCACGAATAATACTTTTGTGTTAGGAAATAATGTAAGTACTACTGCTGCCAATAGTGTAAATCTTGGAAGCAACAGCGAATCTGCGACAGCTATTTCCACTTCTACTATGCAAATAAACGGAATGTTAAAACAATTTGCAGGAACAACGCCAGTTGGTACTGTTTCCGTTGGTAAAAGTGGTGAGGAACGAACATTGACTAACGTAGGTGCTGGACGCATTAATGCACATAGTACAGATGGTGTAAATGGCTCTCAATTATATGCTGTTATTTCGACATTAGAAGATATTAATAATTCTAGCAAAATGAAATATTTTGGCGTAGGTACAGAACCTACCCTTGAAGATTTGTCCAAAAAAGGAATTATTGATTATAAGAAGGCCAGCCAAAAGTCTCAAAATAATAATGAGAATGGAGAAGGCGCAGGGCCTAACGCCTTAGATAAAAATAATTATGGCGCTTTGGCAGCGGGTATGGGTGCATTTGCGTCGCATGGATACAGTACTGCGGTCGGTTATAATGCAACGTCTGTTATCAGCTCTACGAGTTTGGGCGCTGCCAGTTATGCCACTAGTAACTCAGCTGCTGTCGGTGTTAATGCATATGCAACGAACAAAGGCACTTCTGTTGGTAATAATACGCAAAGTGCTAACGGCGTTGCCATAGGCTATAACGCAACTGCCGGTGATTTTTACAAAAATCTGCCTGGGGAATTATTTTCTTCCTACAGCGGCACAGCTATTGGCAATAATGCGTTTGCCAGAGGCGGCGTTGCTGTGGGGGACAGCGCTTCTGCAGAAGCTTATGGTGTTGCCCTGGGTGACAGGACTTATGTAGCATGGCGTGGCAGCGCGCTGGGCGATAATGCATCGGTTTTGGCAAACGGCGGTGTTGCGCTTGGCCCTGATGCAGTTGCCGATACGGCTGCTGGGAAAATTGGTTTTGTAGCGACTGCTGCTGGTCAGCCTGCAACAGAGATGGAGCTTGCCGCATCTATTGGTAAAGCTGATGTTGTAAATCAATTCAATAATAAATGGTCTGAAAAAAATAACGAATATACAGAGGTTATGAAAAACTATTACAGCCTTTATGATGAAGCGCAAAAGAACGACGATATCCTGCGCAATACAAAAGGCAGTACGGATGCGGAAAAACAAAAAGCTTATGAGGCTGCCTTGGCCAAAAAAGCTGATCTGTCAAATCGTATGTTAGAAGCTACTAAACAAAAAAATGCATGGTTAAGCCAAAATAAGGATTTTTTAAATGCTTTAGAAGAAAAAAATAATGCCCTTTCGGCATGGCGCAGCAGTGATGGCGCAATAAGCGTAGGTTCGGCGGCGTATACAGATGAGAACGGTAAGTTCCATGCCGCTAATACACGCCAGATCACCAATTTGGCGGCAGGTACAGAAGATACTGACGCAGTCAATGTAGCGCAGCTTAAAAGTGTAAAAAATCTGGTAGATGAACTTAATACAGACCAGACAACTAACAACGAAAATATCACAAAGCTGCAGGGCGGATTTACTGTAAGCAACGAAATTGGTACTAAAACAGATATCAGACTTGGCGGCGAAAACAAAACAGATATCAAATTTATCGGAGCCAAAGATAAAATCGATGTCAGTGTTGAAACTACTGCAGAAGGAGCTAAAATAACTATTACGCCTAACGCTAAGCTTGGAGAAACTCTGGACATCAGTAATAATACCTCTATCACTAACCTGAATAACAGGGTTGATAATCTGGAGGTCAAATTTGGTGATATCAATGACCAGATCGCAGCCAATAAAGTTACTGTTGAAGGCGACAGCAACAGCGGTGTGAAGGTCGAAAATGTTGCTCAGGAAGGTGATCCTGTAAAATACAAAGTAAGTTTAGAAGACAAAGTACAAGTTGGTAATGTCACTATAGAAGGGAGCACTGATAACGGCAATAAAATTGGTGAAATAACAGGTCTTACCAATACGACTTTGAACAGCGCTGATTTTGCAACAACTGGTCGTGCTGCAACTGAAGAACAGTTAAAATCAGTCATGGATACTCTTGGAACTGTTGGCAGTGTAGATTTAAGCGCCGGTGAAAATATCCAGATAGATAAACTGGGCAACAACGATTATAAAGTATCTTTAAAAGATGATATAAGCTTAAACAGCATCGAAGCCAAAGAATATAAGGTCGGCAACGAAACCTACATCGACAGCAACGGTATCAATGCCAATAACAAAACGATCAGTAATGTTGCTCCCGGACGTGTCGATGCGACCTCAACAGACGCTGTAAACGGCAGCCAGTTATATCAGGTAAAACAGGATATCCAGGGACTCAGTAACGATATCAGCCGTTTTGGAGAAGAAATAGACAGCGTTGGCGCATTATCAGCGGCAATGGCAGGTCTGCACCCACGCTTCCAGGATGGTAACAAAGGTGAACTGGCGATGGCAATGGGGTCATATGATGGCAAAAACGCTTTGGCCGTCGGCGGATTTTATGCACCAAATCAGGAAGTAATGTTTTCGCTGGGGATGGGTATAACCCAGGGCGGTAAAAAAATGGGTAATATTGGTGTAAACTTTGCTTTAGACCGCACTAAAAAAGGCGAAGTACCAAAACGTGATATTATTTACACACGCCGTGAAGTCGATACTTCCTTAAAAGCTCAGGAAGAAAAAATCCAGCTGTTATTGATGAAATTAGAAGCGCAAAGCCGTGAAATCGAAACATTAAAAGCGAAATTGCAATAAAAAGAACCGATTAAAACACAAAAAATACCGGATAGATATTCTATCCGGTATTTTTTATGCTTATAAGTCCGTTACAGGTTCTGTTACTGTATATCTGTTTTCCAAATGCCTGATGATTTCATTCAACCGCCGCTTGCTGTTTTCCCTGTCAGCTGCGGCCCTGCCTGAACAAGCTAAGCAGTGCCATTGTAAAAGAACAAGGTACACAAAAATAACGTCCATGTAGGAAGCTATTTGGTTGAAATGGTAACAATACTGTTAATTGCAGCATAAAAAGCCTGTAATTAACAGTACCTCAATGCCAAAATAAGTAAACATGTGATTGTTTGGAGCTATGACGCGACAGTCATAGCCTATGCAGTTGTGGGAAAACAAAAAGATAAGGCGACACTTAACCTAAAGGTGAGTGTCGCCTTATCTTTTACATTTTTTATTATACACCTAAAAGTTACCAGTTGCAAGACCATCGAACAAAGTTTTTTGATAATTCGAGCAAGAATGTCTTGCGGGGGGGGACGAATATGATAATATAATATAAAAATTAAAAAAGATTCAAAAAAATATAGAATAGAAAAACTGTTGCTTGGATTTTACAAACAAGTATCAGGGCTTGTTTGTTTTTGTAACAAAAGAAACCTGAGCAGGTATAGTTTCTATTAGTGAGGAGGTGGACAATGGAACTAAATGTTACGACTGATTATGCCATAAGGACAGTTTTGTATCTTGCTATCAAAAATGAACTGGCGACAGCGAACGAGATAGCAACGGCAATGGGTATACCGCCAAGCTATGTTTTAAAAATCACCCGCAAGCTGGTAGTGGCCGGTATCATCAAAAGAATAGTAGGGGCAAAGGGAGGCTTTTTGCTGGCCAAAAAGCAAACCGAAATCAGCCTTTACGAAATCATCAATGTGCTGGAGGCCACTACAAAGCTTAACCGCTGTTTAGAGGCCGATAAGTATTGCAGCCGCTTTGCTACTGAAAATTGTCCTGTACGAGCCTTTTACTGTGAGCTACAGGGCTTGATAGAAAAGAAGTTGAAAGCAACGACCATAGCAAGTCTGCTGCAAGGTTAAGGCGTAGGTTTTCGAAAGGGATGGAAAGATGGAAGATATTGATTATAAAAAAGTTAGCTACGAGATCAAAGTAAGGCGTATCCGCAATGGTATAACACAAACAGAATTTGCTAAATTTTTGGGTATTTCGCAGACGCATTTAAGCAATGTAGAAAGTGGCCGGGGGATGCTGAGCTTAAAGCTGCTGCTAAAAATAAAGCGGCGTTTTGTATGCACATTAGATGAGATAGTAGATCCGGAGGGCTATAAAGAACTTTTGAATAATAAAAATAAGCCCAGGCGCTTCAGGTTAGTACGCTGCGACGAGTAAAAAATAGCTGCAAGGAGATGTTTTAGTTGCATATTGAGACATGGGAAGAGGTTATAAATAAAAATACAACGCTGGGTTTAAATGGTTTAACGGTGCGGTGTCCAATCTGTGGCCGTGAGTTTGGTTGCAACAAGACTTATCACGTTTATACAGCCTTGGTAGGAAGAAAACGGCAGTATTTTTGCAGTTTTTCTTGTTATAAAAAAAGATCTAATCCAAAAGAGAAAAGATGAGAGGATGTTTATGAAAATGAAAAATTTGGAGAAGGCTATAATTTTGAGCTTAATATTGTCTGGTGTTGGTAGTCGTAGTGCAATGGCTTTGGAATGGGGCTTAAATAATAGTGGAACTACACTTGATATATCTGAGGCAAGTCAAAGTTATAGTGTGCACAGTATGACGGATAAGCCAATTGGTATTATAAATACTAACAATGGTACATTGACAGCTAACGACATTGTACTGGAAGTGCGCAGCGATAGCAATGAGGCGGCAGGTTTTTTTAATGATGGCGGCAGTGTTTATACAGGTAAAAATATGGAAATCACAGTTGTTGGCGGTTCAGGTAATTTTATGGTCAATGGTATTGTCAATCAAAGTATAGGGGCCAACAACGCCTCAAAATTTACTGCCGGTAATATAAAAATGGATTTGACAGGCTATGGCAGTGAGCTTTACGGTATTATCAATGGAAGCCATGGGATTAACGGAAATAATGCGGTAGATTTTAAGGCGGGGAATATTACAATTGAGGCCAATAATGATGGTAACCTGATAGGAATTACCAACAAAAACGGAACTAGTGCCGGGAGTACATTTACTGCTGATGATATAAACATTACTGGCAGTGGCAAGGGATATATTGTAGGGATAGAAAATCAGACATCTAATCAAATGAGAATGAAAAATGTTGCTATAAAGCTTACTAAAAAAGAAAATGGCAGTGATCATGCCAGTGCGGGTATGCTTGGAATTTCTAATACCAGTGCGGATTTTAAGGCTGATAACACAACTATTATTCTGGATAATATTAATGGCAACGATAAAACTACAGGTATCAATGTTGGTGGCAATAACGCAATGATCAATGGCGATTTGAATATGCGTATCATCGGCAATGCCAATGCTGATGTTATAGGTGTTAAAGGTGAAGCGCAGGTTGCAGGCGATGTGAAAGCAGAGTTGAGCGGAGGGAAAAACGTTACCGGTATCCTTGGGACATCCGCCATTGACGGTAGCGTAAATATGAAGATAAACAGCTTAGGTAGTGCTTGTGGCATCAATGCAGGCCAGGTCACTGTTGGCCATGATGTGAATATGGATATAAGCGGACAAAGCGGGATGGTTGCTGGTATCGCATCCAATGATGCCATTGCGGTGTCCGGAAATTTGAATATCAATATTCACGATACAACTGCTTCTCAAAGAATGGCTGCTGTAATAGGGAATACGAATTCGGCCACACATATAACAATTGGTGGACTGCAAAACAATATCAATGTTGAAGGCAGCAGCGATTTTGCTGAAGGCTTATTCAGCGGCGTTAAGTTGGCAGATAATTCTGTGACAAATATTGTTTTGAAAAATACTAAAGACACCTACTGGCAAACACACGGTATTTATGACAGAGACGACAAAGGCTTCAATTTGGGAACTAATGCTGTTTTAAATGTTGATGTTGAAGCAAACGGTCTACAGTCTGGCAGTACAGGAAGTTCTGAAGGTGTGTTTGGATTACTTTTGACTAATGTAAATGGCACAGAATCTAGTGCGAAAGTTGGTTCACAAATTAATGTAGCAGTACAGGGGGCCGCAGTAAACGATGCAGGTTTGATTGGTACTGTAGGTATCAGCGGCAGTATTAAAGCAGATGGTGATGTAAGGGTTGATGTTAAAAGTGAAAAAGGCATTGGTTTACGTGCAAATTCTGTTGGGGATCACAGCGAGTATACGGGTGAAGTTATTGTTAAGACAAATAATGGTACAGCAGTAGGTGCTGTAGGCTATAGTGGTAGTGACGATGCATCAATTAAAATAGATCCGGTAACAGGAAAAAAAGTGCAGCTTCTGGGTGATGTTAAACATTTTACCAAATATGGTACTCAAGGAGCTTTGATCGATATCAGTTTGAAGACTGCGGATTCTTTTCTTACTGGTGCTAGTATTGGTGCAAATGGCGCAGATCGAATAACTAATCTTAGCTTTGATAATGCATCGACATGGAATATGGCAGGCGACAGTGTTGTAAATGCGTTGATAAACAATAATAATGCTGTTATTGATTTGACACAAGGAGCAGATACTTTAAATGTTACCGATTACAGCGGTACTGGAGGAAAGTTTGTTATGGATACCGACCTTGCCAGTGAAACCAATGGCGATAAGATTGCTATTACAGGTGCTACGGCAGGGATTACTTATGTACAGGTCAAGGATTCAAGTCTGCTTAGTGGTATTGAAGTAACAGGTAATAAAAGTCTACTTTTGATAACTGATACCAGTGAAAAAGCCACCTTTACAGGAAAGCATCTTAATGCTGGAGGTATATGGGATGTTACGCCGACTATTGAGAATGGTGCAGATGTTACTAAGGCAGATGGTAGTACAGGCAGTAAAAAGGAGTGGTATTTAACCAAAATAGAAAAAGTAATAAATAATGATACGGGAGTATTGCTCTCTACAATGGATAACAGTTACGCTCTCTGGCGTAATACCAACGACAGTCTGCGTAAGCGTCTGGGAGATTTGCGTTTTAGAGACAACACAGTAGATGGTGATGGCATTTGGGCACGATACAACGGCGGAAAGTTTGCCGGCAGCGGTTTTGACAGCGGTTATAATATGTATCAACTGGGATATGATAAAGCGGATAATGCCAAAAGTACCTATGGCTTTGCTATTGATAGTGGTAATGCTAATGCCAGATATGGGACCGGAAGCGGTAAAGACAAGTTGTTTGCAGGCAGTATTTATGGAACCTGGCATGGGGATAACAGCAGCTATACAGATGTAGTGGCTCGCTTCGGACAGTTTGATACGGACATCAGATCCTATGGCGATTATCCGGATAAGGCCAAGGCAAAAAGCCATGCGTATAGCCTGAGTGTGGAATACGGAAAAACCATAGAGCTGAATAAAGCACAGGGGACTTTTATCGAACCGCAGGCACAGCTGATTGTAGGACGGTTGGGCAGCAGCGGTTACACGACTGATCGAGGCACGCAAGTAAATATAGGCGGTATGAATAGTTATATTGCCCGTTTTGGTTTTGTAGCAGGTCAAAAAACAAAAGACGGTAATGATGTCTATGTGAAAGTTAGTGCGTTACACGAATTTAGCGGCAAAGGCGATATACGCGTGCAGGCGGCTAACGGAGAAACACTAAGCATGTCAAAAGATTATGGCGATACCTGGTTTGAGCTTGGTTTGGGTGGTAATATCAAGCTGGGCAACAGCAGTCATTTATACGGCGATATCGAACGCAGCTTTGGCGCCGATATCCAAAAGAAATGGCAGATAAATGCAGGAGTAAGGTTTGAATTTTGATTGATTTTTTTTGATAAAGATATCGTTTCTTTATTGCAGTATTTAGATTTGAGAAGATTATAAAAGCACAGACTATATTGGTCTGTGCTTTTTTTAATTATTTTATTATGCATAACTTATTATAACTTAACAGTTATATTTACAATCTTTTAGCGGTAATAATTTTGTTAAAAACGAAAAGTATTAAAGGTAAAGAACGGATAAAGCATCTGTATCACAGAAAAATTGCTGTGATAATTCAGAAATGAAGTGATAAACTGATGAGAATAACTTGTTAAAGCAGTTAATTTGTTATACTATAAGCGAAGTATCTATGGTTTTAGTTGATTTGCATAAGCGAATGAAAAACCAAGAGCAATTGTAAAGGAGAGGGTTAAACTATGAAAAGGAAAAAAGATGTAATTAAAAAAGCAGTCTTGGCAAGCGTTTTAGCAATGTCATTAAATAATGTGGTGTGGGCTGCTGAAGGTGTCGATCAGCCATTTTCGACAGTAAGTGAGTTGGAGGCGCTTGGGGGAATAGCGTCTATCGACTCCAGCAGCATTAACCATGTTACGAAGGGCATTTATGCCAGTGGTAATGATTTTATTTATAATAGCGGTGCTATCAAGCTGGATATTAATGGTTTTGCCAACTCTACAAACAGTGGCTACGATTCTATTGGTATTTTTGGCTATAACAGCACGATTGACCTGAAGCAGATCGAGATGAATTTTATTGATACTTCAGGAACGGTACATAATCTGGATGTTTATGGTATTAAGACATATGCTTCCGGAGTTGTAAAAATCGGTGATGATTCTAAAATCACTGTTTCCGGTAATGTCAGCGGTCTGGATTCCAATAATCAGCCTAATGTGATGAAGGGTATGTATGCCGGTGATAATGCGACAATGGATTCAGGTATTATTGAAGTTGGCGATAATTTAGAGTTGAATGTTATCAATACGGGAACTGGCTGGACTTATGGTATCGATTCTTATGACGGAGCTACTATTTCTGTTGGTGATGGGTTGAGGTTATTTGTTACAGGCGGAAAGGATACCAGAGGAGTCGAGGTTGGTTTTAACGACGCTAAGGTTACTTTGGGGGAAAATGCTTCTATCATTGCTAACAGCAGGGATGGCGTGGCGTTGGGAGTATTTGTATTTAATAAAGGGAAGTTTGAGGCAGCTAAGGATCTTGTTATTAACGTCAGTGCGGATGATGGAAGCCAATGGGCAGCAGGTGTGTTGGCGCAAGGCACTGGCAGCGAGGCTGTATTAAATGGAGCTGTTATCAGTGCGACTGAGGGCGGTACTGCGAGTTATGCTATTTATACTTATAATAACGGCAGCGTGCTGGGTAATGCGGGCAAATATAATATTTACGGCAATATCCTTAATAACAGTGGCGGCATAGTTGATCTTACTGCTAATAGCGGATCGTTTATCGAGGGCTGGGTAAGCACTGCCAGTACAGCTGAAACTAATATTTCGCTGGAGGAGGCTTCCTATTGGAAGGTGACTGGTGATTCTAACCTGACGCATTTGCATAACGATAATTCGATAGTGGATATGACTCACGACAGTAATACTTTCAGCACTTTGACGGTAGATAATCTCAGCGGTGAGAACGGCGTTATCAAAATGGATATCGATGCCAGTCAGAATTCGTTGAACAGCGACAAGCTGTATGTTACCGATACGTTGACCGGGACGCAGTATATTGATTTGTACGAGGTCAATGGTTATACGCCTGTAGGGGAAGAAGGCGTTGGTACGGTGCTGGCGACTGTTAATAACCATAACGGCAGTTTTGCCGCTGTAGATGGTGAGGGGACGCTGTACTGGAAGCGTTATGAGCTGGATCATCAGGATACTGCCGATACGAGTGGTAATTATACTAAGGACTGGTATTTGAAGCAGGTAACGAATATTGATCAGCCTACTACCAGTACGGATACGATCCTTGCAGCCAATGCGCTGAACTATCACACGTGGCGGACAGAAAACGACAAGCTGCTGCAGCGTATGGGTGAGCTGCGGCATAATGGCGAAGAAGCCCAGGGGGCCTGGTTCCGGCTGCGGGGAACAAAAATCGGTCGTGACGGAAAATTTGATTTTGAAAACAAGTATACTTCTTACGAGCTGGGTTACGATACCATAACTAAAAATACTGACGACAAGATACGTTATCAGGGGGCGGCGGTGAGCTATGTTGACGGCGACAGCAGTTACAATCGTGGCAGCGGCGACAACAGCAGCAAGGCGATCAGTTTCTATAATACGGAAATCGGCAGTAAAGGGCATTATTTGGATGTGGTGTTTAAAGTCAGTAATCTGTATAATGATTTTAAGGTGTACGATACGAAAAATAATAAGATCACCGGTGATTTTAACAATACAGGCGTATCGCTGAGTGCTGAATACGGCCGGAAAAATGTCTTGCACAACGGCTGGTATATCGAGCCGCAGGCCCAGTTTACTTTAGGTTATCTGGGCGGTGACAGTTATACTACCAGTAATGGTATCGAAGTAAGCCAGAGCGGGATCAAAAGCGCTGTCGGACGTATCGGATTCAATATCGGCAAAGAGGTCGGCAGCAAAGGCGTCGTTTATGCTAAGGCCAATCTGCTGCATGAGTTCGGCGGCGGTTATGATGTAACGATGTATGACGGCAGGGATGGAGTTAAGGTTGGCGATACCTTTAACGATACCTGGTTTGAATATGGTGTTGGCGCCGCTTTTGCCGCAGGTAAAAACAGTCATATTTATCTGGATGTGGAACGCAGCTCAGGCAGTGATTTTACTAAAGACTGGCAGTGGAACATCGGCGCCAGATGGACGTTTTGATAACTTTGCATTGTTATAGGGGAATATTAGCAATGTATAAGTGAGGGGTGCAGGCTTGTGAAAGCAGCGGGCAGAAATTGCAAGCTGCTTTTGCATGTTGTTATAAAGCAGGTAACAGGTTAAGCTGGCAATATAAAAACCACTCAGCTTTTATAGTTGAGTGGTTTTGTTGTGCTTAATCCCAGCGTTTTAAAATATCGGCAACGATTTCTTTTTGTGTCTTTTTACGTTTTTTCTTTTCAAAGTTACGATAGTTGTTATCGCGGTGGTCGGTCGAATAATCTGCATAATCTATGTCGTTGTTTTCGTATTGTTCGTAGCTGCGGTTATAATCGCCGTGTCCGTCGTCCAGCAGTAGCGGGACAAAAACTGCAGCGGCAGGCAGCTGAAAGTTTACAGTCAGGTTTTCCATATGGGCCTCCGTCATCAAAGGTTAATAGTTGTTTATATTTTAACACGGCTGCACCTGCTAGTAAATATTTTTACAGCGATTGACAAAAACTGGCGGCGGTTATACCATAAAAACATAAAGGAGATGTTACTGTGAGCAAATCTTATAAAGACCAGTTTAAGGAAGAAAGTGTCAGGCGCCGGCAGCGTCAGCAGAAACAGATCGCCGCTGTAATAATTTTGATCGGTGTGCTGGTTTCGGCTGCTATATGGTATCTAGACGGGCTGAGTAAAGAACAGCAGGTGCCGCAGCAGACATCTCAGCAGCAGTCGGCGCAGACTGCTGAGCAGCCAGGGCAGGAGGTCAAGCCGGAAACTCCTGCTGCAGAGACTCCTAAAGAGGAGCAAAAGCAGCCGGAAGCTGTTAAACCTGCTTATGCGATATTGATAGATAAAAGTGATTACAAGCTGTATGTGCTGAAGGATAACGAAGTAATTAAGCAATGGGGCGTTGCTGTTGGGGCAAAACCGGGTCAAAAGCAGCGTGCCGGCGATATGACTACGCCGACAGGTAATTTTGAGGTGGACGAGATTTTAGACGCATCGTACTGGACGCATGATTTCGGCGACGGCAAAGGTGAGATTAAAGGGGCTTACGGGCCTAATTTCATTTCTCTGGTAACAGGCTGGGACGGGATTGGTATTCATGGTACACATGCGCCGGAATCCATTGGTACGATGGTTTCTGAAGGTTGTGTGCGGATGCGTAACGGCGAGCTGCTGGAGCTTCTGCCATATGTCGAGATCGGTACTAAAGTTACGATACGGGAATAAACTGCCGGACAGCCTGGGGACATTGATTTTTACGCTGTCACAGCTTGACAAAAAGGTGATTCTGCGCTAAAATAACATCGTTGCGGAACTATAGCTCAGTTGGTTAGAGTACCTTGTTGACATCGAGGGGGTCACTGGTTCGAGTCCAGTTAGTTCCACCAGATTGAAAAGTAACCCTATAACTTCGTCAGAAGTTATAGGGTTTGTTTTTTATTATTTATTACGGCATTGCTGTCAAAGTTGCGGATATGCTGAAGCATAAAAGTCAAAAGCACCTGCGTGAAAACGCAGGTGCTTTGTGCTCCAGGCGGAGCAAAAGATATCGGCTCATCAATATCAAGTGAGATTATAACACAGATAGTCATTGCTGGCAATGTTTTATTATTTTTCAAAGGATAGGCGCCGGGCTGTTTAGATTTAGCTGATTGTTAACTTTTAATCTGGATAGTGACTTTGCAAATAATATATGCTATATTGTTAAGCAAAACTATAGGTGAGGTGTTTGGATGGATGCAAACAGTACTGGACTGCGGGGGCTGCTTGATGTGGTGAAGTCGAACAGGCTGATGTCGACAGGGGTGATAGGATTTCTTCTGCTGATGGCGGTTATGGCGGTAATTGACGGTGGAATAAGTATGATGCCGCTGATTTTAGCAACTTGCGCAGTGGGGACGGCTGCTGTATTTTTTTGGCAGGCCGGCAGCTACAGAGTCGATATTTATGAAAACGGGCTGGAAATTTTTGGCGGGGTATTAACAAGAGCCGGAATATATTTGTATAAGGATATTGAGAGTATCGATATCGAAGATACGACATACAGATTATTTGGTGTTTTTCCGGTACTAAAATATACGACTGTTTCCATTCAGGGTAAAAATGACTTGTGGACGCAGCTCAGCAGTTTTAATTTTACTGATTTGAAAGTTAAAATGCAGCAGGTAAAAAAACGGTTGGCAAAGTAAAAAACATACATAAGATAGGGGATGAAATTTATGAGGATCAAAGTAAGCGGTGAGCTGGGAACGGCAGTTATGAGCTTGGCGGTGATAGGTCTTTATTATGGCGCTGCCAGCTTTCTCGTCGAAAATGTTATTCTGCGCAATCTTACTGAAGAAGAACGGGATGAACATATTCTAAGTAAGCTGTTGTTCTGGAGCACGGTGATTTTACTGGTTGCCGATGTTCTGCTGGTCATTTTACCAGCCTTCGGGATGCAGTTGTTGCCGGTAACGATTTTAGATTTTATGTAGCTGAGTCGATAAAAATATTAAAGAACTGTACTTTAGACAGTCTGTAGCTTATGATAACTGCTGCAGGCTGTTTTTTATTTGAAGTTCATAATTATTTCGCTGGTAACTTGAAGCTGAAATAGGGTAAAATATAGATACAGGCTGCATGAGAATATCGGGCGGCAATTATAAAGGAGTGAGAGCAAATGGCAACAGGCTATCCTTTTAAAAAATATAATTTTAATGTTTTGATAGATGGTAAAGCAGTAGGGTATTTTTCAGAAGTTTCAGCACCTGAGATGGCTGACGAGCCCATAGAATACCGGGCAGGTGATCATCAGGCAGGCACGCCTGTGAAAATGCCGGGCTTAAAAAAGTATGGTAACGCAACACTGAGATGGGGCACATCTGTTTCGCGGTATTTAACGGATTGGTTTGAAAGTGTTGAGCGTGGAGAGTTTGAGCGGAAAAATGTGACGATCGAGCTTTTGGACGATTGCCAAAAAGTAATGGCACGCTGGCAGCTTGTTAACGCCTGGCCTGTTAAACATTGTGTTCCGGGGTTTAACGCCGAAAGTAATGAAAATGCGATAGAGAATATGGAGCTGGCGCATGAAGGGCTGGAACGTGAGTTTTAAAAACAGCTGTGAGAATGAATTTTAAATATTGAATGAGGTAATTGTTATGCGTAAGATTTTGGCAGGCAGGGTCTATCGGCATTTTAAAGGGAAGGACTATAAGGTGTTAGTTGTGGCACAGCATACTGAAACAGGTGAGCAGTGCGTTGTTTATCAGGCTTTGTATGATGATTTTGCTTATTATGTGCGGCCTTACGCGATGTTTGATTCCGAGGTGGATCGTGAAAAGTATCCCGAGGTGGAGCAGCAATACCGTTTTGAGCTGACCGAGGAAGAATATGACTGATTATATTTTAAACGGCGTTTTAGGCTTGGCGGTGGGCGATGCGTTGGGGCAGTCGGCGCAGGGAAAAACACGCGAAAGTCTGAAGTTCAGCCCGGTACTTGAGATGAGGCAGGGTCTGTGGTCGGACGATACCAGTCTGACTCTGTGCACTTTAGCAAGCCTGCGCGAAAATGACTGGCGGCTTGATTATCATGATTTGCTGCGGCGTTTTGCCAAGTGGCTGGAATATGGCTATCTGACGCCTGAAGGCGTGGCCTTTGATATTGGCGCAACAACGAAGCAGGCGCTGCTGAATTATTTGAACGGAGTACCTCTGGAGTGCTGCGCACCGCGTAACGAATGGAACTGCGGTAATGGTTCGCTGATGCGGATTTTGCCGGTAGAGTTTTATTTGCAGGCACAGCCGGCAGCAGGACGATATGAAATCATTCGTAATGTTTCGGCGCTGACCCATGCGCATATTTGCTGCACTTTGGGATGTTTTTTGTATTGTGCTGTTGCCGGTGAGATCATTCAGCACCGGGAGCGTTTTAAGCTGGCAACTTTACTTGTGCGGGGTGTTATCAGGGCTGTAGATGATCTGCGGCAGGTGGCTGATGCAGATGATAACCGTGAGCTGCATTATTACAGCCGTATTATTGACCGCAGTGTGTATGAATTGCCGGCAGATGAAATCGAGAGCAACGGTTATGTTGTAGATACGCTGGAAGCGGCGTTGTGGTGTCTGGCCAATACGAATTCATACCGCGAATGTCTGTTGTGGGCTGTAAATTTGGGTGAGGATGCCGATACAGTTGCTGCCGTTGCCGGCAGTCTGGCAGGTTTGTACTATGGTTATGACAGTATTCCGCACGAATGGCTGGCGGGTTTGAAAAATAAGGAAATGATCGTGCGTGTGTGCGGTTAGGCAGAATTTTAAAAACAGCATAAAGATATGGAGACAGGAATGACAGTAGCTTATGAGTTGATACGAAGTAAACGCAGGACGATTGCTATTGTGATCGACAGCGAGGGCAAGTGCAGGGTGCGGGCACCGTTGCAGGCCCGTTTGAGCGATATAGAACATTTTGTGCAGGCAAAGACCGGGTGGATAGAGCAGAAACAGCAGCATTATGCCGCAGTGCAGAAGAAGCGGGAGCTGATATTGACCGATGGGATGCAGTTGTCTGTATTGGATAACAGCTATACGCTGCGTCTGACGGAGGTTGGGCAGGTGCAGGTAAACGGTACAGTGCTGTTGTGTCCACAGTTCAAACCGCAGCAGGCACTGGAAAAATGGCTGCGGCAGCAGGCTTTAGCAGTTTTGCAGGAACGGACAGCACATTATGCGGAGTTGATGGGTGTTGTTTATCAGAGTGTGAAGCTGTCTTCAGCGGCGAAACGCTGGGGTTCGTGCAGTATAAAGGGAAATTTGAATTTTTCGTGGCGGCTGGTATTTTATCCGCTGGCAGTTTTAGATTATGTTGTGGTGCATGAGCTGAGCCATATTGGCAATATGAATCACAGCCGCCGTTTTTGGCAGCGTGTAGCCAGTGTTTTACCTGATTATCAGATGCGGCAGCGTTGTTTAAAGCAGCAGGCGTATATTTTGCAGTGGTTAAGATGAAAACCCGCTTCTATATTTTGTATAGAAACGGGTTTTGTTTATGCTGCAAGTTTTTATTTTATTGTTGTTTGGGAGGCATTTGTGCCAGCAGGATCGCGGCAAAGACCAGTACGCAGCCTCCTATTTCACGCAAGGAAAGCTGTTCGCCCAGCAGCAGCCAGCCTGCGAAAACCGAAAAGACGGATTCCATACTTAAAATGATGGAAGCTAAAATAACATTGACGTATTTTTGACCAAGGATCTGCAGGGTATAGGCGATGCCGCAGGACATGATGCCGGCGTATAAGATAGGCAGCCAGGCCTGGTCAAGCGCTTCCCAGGACGGCGTTTCATAAAAGAAGATGGCAGGCAGACTTAAAATACCGCAGACGGCAAATTGCAGCAGCGACATCCGCACACCGTCTACCAATACGGAAAAACGTTCGATAGTGATGATATGCAGTGCGAAAAAGCAGGCGCAGGCCAAAATGATCATATCGCCGTAATTGACGCTGAAATTTTCGGTAATACAGATAAAATACATACCGACAGCGGCAATAAAAACGCTGAGCCATTGCAGTTTGGTAACGGTTTTGTGTACAATAAGCCCAAAAAGGGGCACGATAACGATATAGAGCGTAGTAATAAAACCGGCTTTGCCGACAGTGGTATGGCCGATACCGATCTGCTGCAGAGTACTGGCGATAGTCAGCACGATACCGCAGACGATGCCGCCGGTAATAAGGTCCTGCTGTTCTGTTTTGTTATCAGTACCCCAAATAGAAAAAGGTCTGCCTGCAAGCCGGTCAAAAAAGGCGACGCAGGGGATCAGAAAAACCGCGCCGATCAATGAGCGGAGGCCATTGAAGGTAAATGCGCCTACGTGGTCGGCTCCGACGCTTTGTGCGACAAAGGCCAGTCCCCAGATCAGGGCGCAGAAAAACAGCATCAGGCTGCCTTTTAATTGATGTTGCTGCATCTATAACACTCCTGTTGTTTATAAAAGTATGAACTTTTATATTTTAGCATTATTTTAGGGAAAGTTTAAGTAATTAGGCAAAATTTTATAATTCGGAAAATTCAGCAGATAGTGCATTAATGGCAGATGGTGTTATAATTAATGTAAATATTTAGAAAAGATGGTGGCAGATTGATGAGCAGGGACTTTTTTGTGGCAGATTTTGAGTTTACTCAATACACCAAAAGAATGGGACGTCCACGAGGATTTTTTTCAGAAATAATTGAGATCGGCGCGGTGAAAATAGATGGAAATTCCCTTGCGGTCACAGGTAAGATCCAAAATTTTGTCCATCCGCATTTTTATCCGAAGCAGGCTAAAGAGGGAATGGATTTTTGTATGATCACTGAAAAGGATATGGAATCAGCAATAGAATTTGGAGAGATGCTTGAACAGATCAAAGCTTTATATGTACCGGGGCAGACTTATTTTGTGGCCTGGGGTGATGAGGATTATAAGGTGGTGGCGGAAGGCTGCAGACGGCATAAATTTGAAAATCCTGTTTTACCTGAAGACTATCTTGATCTGGCGGCAGCTTATAAGCTGCTGAAAGGCGATACGTATACGACCGGGCTGAAGAAGGCAACAGAAGAACAAAACGTTGATACAGGCGGTTTGTGGCATACTGCTTATGACGATGCTGCCAATACCGGCAAGCTGCTGGTAAAATTGCTTGCTGACGGCTGGAAGCCGGAGGCTTACTGGGACGAGGCAGCAGAGCTGCATAAATAAAATACAAAAAAAGCTTCGCAGCGGGTAATTTTATGCTGCGAAGCTTTTTTATAACATTTTTAATCGCTATACTTTTCGGGAAAGAAAATACGCAGAATATGTTCGTCGTGTTCTTTGCCAAGGGAGTTGCCGATAAGGAAGAAAATCAACGAAGCGCCGATGCCGATAACTATCTGGTGCAGATCAAAGAATTTGATTTGCAGCGCCATAGTAGTGCAGTAGGCGAGTACGCCGCCAGCCATAGCGAAAACGGCGCCGGTGCGGTTGGCTTTTTTCCAGAACAGCCCGAAGATCAGGACCCAGAAGAATGCTGTTTCCAGGCCTCCGAAAGCGAACATATTTATTTTCCAGATAACGCTGGGTGGGGCAATGGCAATAAAGTAAACTCCAAGGCCAAGGATAACGGTAGCACCCATGCTGAACAGACGTATCGTATTATTGGAAACTGTTTTATGGCGTTTGGAGCATTCGTGCATATATACGTCTTTGATGATAGCGGAAGAGGAGGCCAGCAGCAGGGAAGACACGGTAGAAATAGTTGCTGCGATAGGACCGATGATGGTGATGCCGGCCCAGAAGGGGTCCATGGTGCCAATGATAGTAAGCGGGGTGATGTTATCGACGCTGCCGCCGTAAGCCTGCAGGGTATCGGTAAGCACGCCCTTGGAAAGGACGCCGATCCAGGTAGCGATCAGAGTCATGGCGCCGATAACTACGGTGCCGATAATCATAGCGTTATGCAGGGCTTTTGTGTTTTTGTAACTGATACCGCGGACTACTGATTGCGGTAGTGCCAGTGTACAGACACCAACAAGCAGCCACTGGCTGATATAGAGCGAGATCGGCATTTTGCCGCGGGAAAGCGGTTCCAGCATATCGGGATGATTGGTTTGGATATGGGTCATGATTCTTTCATAACCGCCTCCTGTTTCCAGCATTGAGAAGAAGAGGATAAAAAGGCCGATGATCATAGCGACGGCACAGATAGCGTCAGTAATGGCAACGCCTTTGAAGCCGCCAACAGTAGTATAAAAGACAACGATCAGGCCAAATAATGTCAGTCCAGTGACATAGGAGAAACCTGTAACAGCTTCAAAGAGCTTGGCAGCTCCCACGAACTGGGCGACCATCGTCGCACAGAAGAAGGCAACGATCACCAGCGCGGAAATATTGGCAAGCAAATCGGATTGATAGCGGCTGCGGATAACATCGACTAATGTAACAGCGTCAATTTTGCGTGAAACCATAGCGATCTTTTTGCCGAAAATACCTAAAACGAGGAAGATGACTACGACTTGTACGATCGCCATATAAAGCCAGCCATAACCGATGGCCCAGGCCATACCGGGACCACCGACAAAGGTGCTGACTGAGCTGTAGGTCGCAACGGTAGTCATAGCCAGGACAAAACCGCCCAGACTGCGGCCGCCGATAAAATAATCTTTAGCAAAGTTCTGCTGGCGGTCGCCGCGGGAAGCTCGCTGCACCCAAAAGCTGACGCCAAGCATAAAGGCAAGGAATAAAAGAACAGGCCAGAGGTGGAAGAAATTACCCATTGATTTCATCCTCCTTGTCGTCCAAGTCCATATCTTTAAAGATGCAATTGGCAAGAACTACAGAAACGACGATGGCAAACAGCCAGGTGCCGATGCAGCCTGCCCAGACCCACAGGGGCGTCTGGAAAAATTCTACCTTAACGTCAGCAAGACCAAAGCCTGCGACGCACCAAAAGACGATGACAATAAGAAGGGCTAACCAGGTGGCATTTGCTTCCCGATTAGCCTGTTTGAATTTTTCTTTACGATTCATTTTTTGCTCCTTCTGCAGTATCGGCCAAGATGAAAAGAGTGAGCGGTCCGGTCTGCGGGATTTATCGCTATTATTGTACCATATTTTTGTTATTTGCCAAGCTATTTATCAGATAAAGGAGATATTTTTGGGAACTGGACGATTATCAAAACGTTTGAGCAAAAACGTTGCGTCAGGCGAAGATAAAAAGTTCTTGTATGTCTTGTGGGGGGGTACTCTTGTGCTATAATAAGGACGGAGGGGAACGGAGGGAGAATATGTTTTATAAAAAAGTAACTTCCCGTGATCATAAATGGTTTTTTCTACTGCGTTATGGTGATTTAAAAGAGGGTTTGGAAATGTGGAGCAGCCGCAGTTTAAAATGGCAGTATTTTGATTATCAGCAGAGCAGAAGCCTGCAGGCGATTTTGAATGACACTGACTTATGTAATGATATTATGCCGGAAGAAGCCGCAGATATCATAAAAAAATATCTTGATCAGGAGCAAGGATAGATTCCCTGCTCTTTTTTATTTGGCAATTTATAAAAGTAGCTGCCGGAGCAGGTCGGTGCTATAATAGATAATATCCTGTAAATTGTGAGGTAATAATGATGATTAATAAAACACGTATTTTAAATGAATTTATAGAACTGGTCAGTGTGCCCTGTCCTAGTAAGGACGAAAAGGCCGAAGCCGATCTGCTGGTACAGAAGCTGCAGGCAATGGGACTGGAAGTAAAGGTGGACGATGCCGGCAGGAAGATCGGCGGGACAACAGGCAATGTGTGGGCATTTTTACCGGGCAATGTAGAGGGTGCAGCCGGACTGTTTTTTGAAGCACATATGGATTCAGTGCCGCCGACAACGGGAACGAAGGTCGTGCGCAGGGACGGAGTCCTTTATTCTGACGGAACTACTACTTTAGGCGGTGATGATAAAGTTGGTATAGCGGCTGTGCTGGAAGCAGTGCGGGCCGTGCAGGAGCAGAATATCCCGCATGGCGATATCCAGCTGTGTTTTACGATTGCCGAAGAGATCGGTTGTCTGGGAGTGGTCAATCTTGATCCGAAGGATATCAGGGCTGATCTCGGTTATTGCCTGGATATCGGTGGTGCGCCCGGTATCGTTACGAACTCTGCGCCGCTGCTGTTCGATATTTATTTTACAGTCAAAGGTAAGTCGGCTCATGCAGGTATCGAGCCTGAAAAAGGTATCAATGCCATTATGCTGGCGGCGAAAGCTTTGACGGCGCTGCCTGCTTACGGACGTCTTGATGAAGAAACTACATTAAATATAGGACAGATCGAAGGCGGTGCTGCAACAAACATCGTTGCGGAGCAGGCTAAATTCGTGATCGATATGCGCTGTATGGACCCTGATAAGCTGGAGCGGCTGAAGAATGAAACGATCAGGTGTATCAGAGAAGTGGTTGAAGCCGGCGGCGGTATTTTAGAGGTTGATCCGGTAGAAGGCTGTCCTGCTGTTCATGTAGCGGAAGACCATACGGCGGTATTGCTGGCTAAGCAGGCAGCCGATAATCTGCAGCTGCCTTTTGAACTGACGAAAACAGGTGGCTGCAGTGACGGCAATTTCCTCTGCGGCTATGGTTTGCCCTGCGTGCTTCTAGCTACAGGTATGAACAAGGTCCATACTACAGAAGAGTGCCTGCGTGAGTGTGATTTGTACGACTGCGCTCGCTGGGTAACGGAAATAATCCGAATTACCGGGGAAAAATAGCCAGGCTGTTTTCACAATAACCAAAAACAGAAAATTACATTAAACGAGAAAAATGAAAAAGAATATTGACTTTGTGTAAAAACATATCTATAATTGATAGTGCCGAAAGTTTTGGGTGTCCTCCTGAAATACTTGGCGTGGAGCCGTAAGTTTTTGCTTACGGCTTTTTTATATAAAGAAAAGTTTAGTGTCAGGAAAATAGTGTATACTTTGTCAGTTTAATTGACTTTAGCCGTTAATTTTTATATAATTTTTTATTATGATGTTTCGACTTTAAAGGAGCGATAAAACGATTATGAAGTACATGACTGGTAATGAAATTCGTGAGAAATTTTTAAAATTCTTCGAAGATAGAGGACATTTGATCCTGCCCAGCGCGTCACTCATTCCTCAGGATGATCCGACGCTGCTTTTGATTGGCGCCGGTATGGCTCCTTTCAAACCTTTTTTTACAGGTAAAATGAAACCGCCTTCTCCTCGTATTGCGACCTGCCAAAAATGCGTGCGTACAGGCGATATTGAGAATGTCGGCCGTACTGCCCGCCACCATACTTATTTTGAAATGCTTGGTAATTTCTCTTTCGGCGATTATTTTAAAAAAGAGATCATTCCCTGGAGCTGGGAATTTGTTACCAAAGAGTTGGGGATTCCTGCTGATAAGCTGTGGATTACTATCCATACCGAAGATGATGAAGCTTTTGATATCTGGCATAATGTCGTTGGATTGCCTGAAGAACGCATCGTACGGTTGGAAGAGAATTTTTGGGAGATCGGCAGCGGCCCCTGCGGTCCCTGCTCCGAGATTCATGTCGATCTGGGTGAAGAACGCGGCTGCGGCAAACCGACTTGTGCTGTAGGCTGCGATTGTGACCGTTTCCTGGAAATCTGGAATCTGGTATTCACTCAATATAATCAAAATGAAGATGGTACTTATACGCCGCTGGCTAACAAAAATATTGATACCGGTGCCGGTCTCGAACGTTTGGCTTCCGTGCTGCAGGGCAAACCGTCTAATTTTGAAACGGATCTGATTTTCCCGATCATTGAATATGCATCTGAAGTAGCGGCTGTAGAATATGGCAGAGAAAGAAAAACCGATATTTCTTTGAAGGTAATTGCCGACCATGCCCGCAGTATGACTTTTATGATCGCCGATGGTATCCTGCCTTCCAATGAAGGCCGCGGTTATGTTTTACGTCGCATTCTGCGCCGTGCTGTACGTCACGGACGTTTGATCGGCATCGACAAAATGTTTTTGGCCGGTGCTGTGGATGTGGTTATTGAAATGTACGGTCATGTTTATCCAAACCTGGTCGAAAAACGCGAATATATCCAAAAAGTTATCGAAATGGAAGAAACAAGCTTCCTGCGTACTCTGCGTCAGGGCAGTGAACTGCTGAGCGACGAGATAGCTAAATTAGAGGCGGCAGGCGCTACGATACTGGATGGAGCTACAGCTTTTAAACTGAACGATACCTTTGGCTTTCCGTGGGAACTGACTGCTGAAATCTTGGAAGAAAACGGAATGACGATGGATAAAGCTGGTTTTGACGCTGCGCTGGAGGTTCAGCGTAAAATGGCGCGTGAAGCCCGTGATGATAAAGCAGGCCGTCCGGTTATTTATAATACCCGCGGTATTGATATTGCTTCCTTAAAGGTTGATGAAGCTGCAGATACAGGTAAAATCGTTATGCTGTACCCTGCGCATGACGCACAGCCGATCGAAAATGCAGAAGATGGTAAAGACGTTGCCGTTATTCTTGATGTTACTGCCTTTCATGCTGAAGGCGGCGGCCAGTTAGGTGATTTGGGCCGTATCACTGCTCCTACAGGTGTGATTGAAGTTGAAAATACCAAAAAACTGCCGGACGGCGCTACGATCCAGATTGGGCGTGTAGTTGAAGGTACGGTCAATGTGGGCGATGCGGTAACTTACGAAGTAAACAGCTGCCGCAAAAGCGATATTGCCCGTAATCATACGGCAACGCATTTGCTGCACGCAGCTTTGAAATCTGTCTTAGGCGGTCATGTCAATCAGGCAGGCAGTTATGTAGGTCCGGACCGTCTGCGTTTCGACTTTTCGCATTTCTCGCCAGTAACAGAAGAAGAACTGAGCCGCGTCGAAGCTATTGTTAATGAAGAGATTTTGGCAGCCAAGGGTGTGACCATTGAAGAACTGCCGATTGAAGAAGCTAAAAAACGTGGTGCGATGGCGCTGTTTGGCGAAAAATATGGCGATATCGTGCGTGTCGTTACTGTACCGTGTTTCTCTATGGAATTCTGCGGCGGTGTTCATGTGACTAATACCGCTCAGATCGGTATGTTTAAAATAATTTCCGAGTCCAGCACCGGTGCTGGCGTTCGCCGTATCGAAGCTGTGACAGGACATGGCGCTGTGGCTCATGTCAACGAAATGGAAGCTATGGTAAAAGGCCTGGCTGCAAGCTTGAAATGCCGTGTAACTGATGTGCCTGCACGTTTGACAGCTCTGCAGGGCGAACTGAAAGCTGTTGAGCAAAAAGCTGCCGAGCTGGCCGATAAGATCGCTAAAGCTCAGGTCAGTGACGTTGACAGTCAGATTCGCGACATCAAAGGTATCAAAGCTTTAGTGCAGCAGGTCAGTGTCGATGATATCGAAGCACTGCGTAATCTGGGTGACCAGATGCGTGATAAGGTCGGCGGCGTCGTTGTGCTGGCTTCAGTATTTGCCGAAGGCAAGATCAGTATTCTGACTATGGCTACGAAAGATGCTGTCGCTAAAGGTATCCATGCCGGCAACATTGTCAAAGAGGTTGCCAGGATCTGCGGCGGCGGCGGCGGCGGACGTCCTGATATGGCACAGGCAGGCGGTAAAGATGCTTCTAAATTAGGTGAAGCGTTGGAAACAGCCTGGGGCGTTATCGAAACACAGGTAAAATAATAAATTGTGTAAAAAAACTTAAAGGCCGAGAGTATTCTCGGCCTTTATTTATACAAGTTCACAGTTATTTTATATTTTTTTGTCTCAAGGTATGCTACAATAATAGTGTATCTATATCAAACGGTTGTTCAACAAGGGAATTTTGTATCAAGGAGGGATCAACGATGACTCAGGTATCGCAGGAAACAATGATGTTCAAGCGCAACAATGAAAATAAAGACGTCTCGCAAACAATCAGCGAGGTGTGCAAAGCGCTGGAAGAAAAAGGCTATAATCCTATTGACCAGCTCGTAGGTTATCTGCTCAGCGGCGATCCTACATATATTACCAGTCATGATGACGCACGCACGAAGCTGCGTCGTTTTGAACGTTATGAGCTTATTGAAGAACTGGTAGTAAAATATTTGGAAAAAAACACAAAATAAGACGGGGAGAGCTGCTTACATGAGAAGTATGTCTCTGGATGTCGGCACGCGGACTATCGGCGTAGCCGCCAGTGATCTGATGGGGATGATCGCCAACGGGGTGGAAACAATCCGTCGTACCAGTGAAGAACGTGATCTGCAGCGTATCGGCGAGCTTATCGCTGAATATGAAGTAGATACGATGGTGGTAGGTTATCCTAAGAATATGAACGGCAGTGTAGGCGAACGTGCGCAGAGCTGCGAGGATTTTGCCAGAGTGATTGGCGAAAGGTTCCCGCAGCTTAAAATCGTCTTATGGGACGAGCGTCTTTCGACAGTTGCCGCTGAAAAAGTTTTGATAGATGCCGACCTGCGCCGCAGCAAACGCAAAAAAGTTATCGACATGATGGCGGCTGTGGTGATTCTGCAAAATTATCTGGATAGTCTACAAAGTAAAAGGACGGAATGAAAGTATGGCGAAAAAAATATTTATCGGCTTTGTTGCGCTGGTTCTGGTTGCTTTCGTGCTGCTGTTCCAGTTCGGAGGCCGTGCTGCCGAAGAGCTCACTAAAAAGCTTCTGGCAGAGCAGACTGCGCTGCATG
>ERZ835880.967-NODE-967-length-26449-cov-3.288588_pt1 | contig 26449 bp, 19 predicted proteins | sample MGYA00519944_ERZ835880 | MGnify/ENA primary metagenome ERZ835880 (study PRJEB31850, sample SAMEA3708787) | human gut metagenome | biome: human gut; feature: human-associated habitat; material: faeces | place: China | collected 2014 ... | reverse complement strand
ACAGAAACTTGATCGTCCATGGCCACATGATCAGAGAGGTCCAGAACGCGATCTGAGCATCCGAGATCCCCAGGTCCTTGTACAGAACCGCAGAAACCATGTTCAGAACCACAAACGGAAGCCCCATCGCAAAGTACAAACTCGGAACCCATTCCAAAGGAGAATGTTTAAGATGACTAAGAGATTGCATAATACACAACTAAAAGAATGCTTAAAACATTATAAATATACGGATTTCATCCGATATGAACAACTTTTTTATATGTTTTATACTAAATCACAATAGGTTATTACTTATTCTGATATAGTGCGACAATCGCGAAATACAATCTTGTATTTTAACAAAGAAACCTGTTCGAAATTTTTTGTATCTTGTGATAGGTTATTTGAAATGCGGTATTTGAACGCAATAGGCTGAAAATAGACTGTTGCCTTCTCTACTGTATAAAGAATGTAACGACTCGATAAATCGAGTCGTTACGCTCTTTCAATCCCATAGCAGAATGGGATTCAGCTGCCACACACGAACCGTCGTTCCCGACGGACAGGCAACGCTTATTTTATCCGCTCGAAATTAGGGCAGACTCATCTCCACCCAGTTCATACCCGGGTCACCGATCTGCTGACCACCCGAAGAGTGGACGTTGATTTCACCCAGCATGTTGTTGCCCGAAGGAGAATGATCCTTGATAATCTGACCTGCTCCGTCGTTGAGTTTCCAGTAGCCTACCAGACCTTCCGAATCCACCGGAACGGAGTAGAAGTGGTTTTCGGCATTGATCTCCTCCTTGGTCAGCGTGCGGTTCCATACGCGCACCTCGGCCATATAACCGGGGAAGAAACGGTCGGCGTTGTAGGCATAACCGATCCAGAAAGCACGGTTGTAGTCGCTCTCGGAACCGCCGTATGCCACACCTAGGTTAAAACCGGAGTAATTGGAGATACCGGTTCGATACAAAAGTTCTCCGTCAATGTAGAAATAAGCGAAAGTATCGTCCCACGTCACGGCGACATGGTACCAGCGATCCGGTTCGGAGAGTTTCAACTTGGTATCCGTACGGTTTCCGCCTTGCATGGCCAGCTGAATTTGGTTCCAAGGCACATTGACGTCGCCCAGGCGGAGGAGGAATTTACCCTCGACACCCATGATGGTCGACAAAGATCCGGATACGCGCGTCTCCTGAATATTGACCAGCGCCTCCATGGTGCCGTTCTTCAAGCTGTTGAGCGCTCCGCCATTCTTCAAAAACGGGAAATAGCAGCGCGAGCGGCGCATGTCGGCCACGCACTCGATCAGCCCCTTGGGCTTCTGCGTAATATTGATGTTGACCGTCAGCGCCTCGGCGTTGTCGGGAGCGTTCTTCTCGGTGAGCACGACATCGCAGCTGCGAGCAGATCCGTTAACCAGAGCCTCCACTGTGAAGTGCAGGCCGCTATCGTCGGCATTATTATAGGTAAACCAGCCCGTCGCCCCCTCGCTTACCGTCACATCGAACTCGACATTGGCCGTTACCGGAATATCGAGTGTCTGAGCCTCCACATCTAGGAAATAGGCCAACTTCTCGGGCTCGATCTTCGACTTGGGAAGCTGAGTTACCTTCAGCACGGCTGTGCCGTTCTTCACACCCTTGATCGTCACGGTAGCCTCACGCGGAGTCTCACCGTCGTTCTGGGCCATGGAGAAATAGGCCGTCACGTCGGTCTCGGCGCCGCCCTCGGTGGGGCGGGCAATCGTATAGGTCAGCCACCCCTCGGTCTCCGATACGATTTCGGCCGTCAGGTTGCGATAGTTGACATTCGTCGTCAACTCCACGGCCAAACGCTCCACAGCCGTATAAGCCAGGCGCATTTCCGACTTCGACGTGATTTCGATGGTCTCGCCAGTTTCGCCTTTCTCGACGATCTGGAATTCGACCTCCTTACTGCCCATCTTGAAGACGTAGTTGGCGCTCCGCTCCTCCTCGGTCTCATTGGGATCCACCTCGAAGACTATCTCGGCACCGTCTTCTCCACTCGTAGCCGACGGCGTCACGAAATCGGACTCTCCTTCGAGCGTCCACGCGCCCGAGCTGGTAACCAGCACCGTCACCTTGCCGCCTTCGCAGGACAGGATGTTCGCCCCATCGGCATAGAAGAGTTCGAGTTCCTCCTCGATCTCAGAGGCCTTTTTCTTAAGCGTAATCTTGAAAGGCGCGGTCTTCTTGCCGCATGTGAACGTATAGGTGAAGACCTGGTCTTCCTCCTTGTCGTTGGCCTTCACGGTGAAGGCCACGATGTCGCCATCCTTGCCCTTAACGGCCGAAGGGAGCACATAAGCGTTCTCGGCGCCTTCGAGCGTCCACGCGCCCGAGCTGGTAACCATGGCCGAGACATCGCCGCCCTTACTCCCCACAACGCCTTCCATCGGCGAAACGGAAATCTTGTCTTCGGTAGTCGAAGGATCCACTTTGTCGTCGCTGTCATCGCAGGCTCCGCAGAGTGCGAGCGCAGCAGCGGTAAAAAGAAATATTTTCGAAATTTTCATATCTTGTCGTTCAGGTTTTAAGGATTTGTTCATTACCAGCGAACCGGAAAACGGCTTCGCCCGGTTCCGACCGAACGATCGGCGGCATCCCGGCCGAAGCCGGAACGCACGACCGAGTCGTTCGTTTTCAAGTTAGTTGATCGGGTGCGGTGCGGGATCGTATTGGCCCTCGCTGATCTTGTTGTAGACATTTTTGGGATCGCGTACGCTCTGCTCGTAGCAGCCCTCTGCCACGTTGCGGAACTGCCGGAGCGAATGCGAACGGTTGTTGCTGACCGTTCCGGTTCCGGAAGGATCGAATGCGAACCACATGATCCAGCCGTAACCCTGATTCATCAGTGCCTTGGCTCCAGACGACGAGATGGATTGGCCATAGTTGAGTTGGATAGAGTTGCCGGCACATCCGCTCAGTCCCATACCGTTTACCGGTCTTGCCGAACCGCCGTAGTCGGCGCAGACGTTGTCAATGAATTCAGACGGCTTATGCTCCACACCGTCGATGAATACCGAAGGCAGAGAGGACTGGATATAGCCCAAGTAATAGAGGTGTACCCAAGTCTCCCAGGGGCACAATTCCTTCATCGCCTTTTTGGTCTCGTAGCAGAGACGGGCGGCCTGCTGGGAGCTGGGGCCTGCGAACCATTTTCCGGATCCGTAGTAGCTCGAATACTCGTCATCGAAACCGATACCATCGAGTTTATAGTCGAGACAGATTTGAGCCAGCTCCTTACCGAACTGCTCACAACCCCAGTCGCTCAAACCAGCGATGCCGGCCTGGTCGTGGTTGCCCAAGATGTCGAGCAACACCTTGATACCTTTCTTACGCAGCGGCTGGAGCAGTTCCTCCGAGTTGTCGAGTAACGCCTGCACGTTGGGGTTGGCATTCATGTAGACCTTCTGCTTCGAAGCATCCCAGTTGATGTTGCCAGCGAATAGCACGACAGCATCGAAAAACGGCTGACCGTCCTCCAAAATGTACTCAATGGCGTTGAGCGGGTTGCAGTCGTTCACCTCGAAATAACAGATGTTACGGATCTTCTTCGAACCAATGCGCGAAACTAGGAAGTCAACGTATTCAGCCTCATCTTTAACGACGATACCCTCCGTTTGGGCTACGGCCTGAAGGGGAACCATGTAGGTGGTTACATACTCCAGATCGGAAGCACTCGGCGTGAGCGTTACCTCGATCTGCGCAGAGGTTTCACCGGCGGGGATAGTCATCACGCCGTCGTTCGCAATGGTGCAGAGTTTCTCGGGGAATACGACATACTCGGTAGCGTGGTCGAAGTTGTACTCTTCGACATGGCGTTCGTCGAAGACGAGCTTCACCTTGGTCTCAACCATAGCGGTCTTCTCCAGCGTGAAGGTCAGGGTTTTCTTGACGGGCTCCACGGCATCGTGAGCGAACTGGATGTTCAGATCATCGGCCGTCGAGAGCGAACCGGCGATCTCCTCGCCCGGGGTGGGATTCTCGCTGCCGGCCTTCTGCGACACGGCGATCTTCGCAGTCTTCTCACCCTCGCTGGACGTCACGACGATCTGCCCCACACGGGCATCTCCCGTATTGTCCTTGGCGTTGACCGTCAGCTTGTCGCCCTGCTTCTCGGCCGTCATCCACTCCTCGGGGTAGGAGAACGTCCAGTCGGGTGCATTAGTCGTAACGGTCAGTTCAACGGCCTTGTTGCCAGTAGCCTCGAACCCAATGGGATCCGACGGCGAAATGCTCAGTACGATTTCACCTACTTCAAGCCCCTTTTGGTTTACGTTGATGTTGACGGGTTCGGCGTTACCGGCCGTAATCGTGATGCGGCCCGGACGTACGGACTCCGTGGTATTAGCCTGGGCATTCACAGTTAGTTTGTCGCCGTCCTGCTTGGCGACGATCCACTCACCGTTCTTCTCGAATGCCCACGACTTGGCGTCGGTCTTGACGGTCAGCACAACGTCCTGATTGTCGCCGGCCTTGAACTCAATAGCAGACGCAGGTGTTACCGACAGGGAATTCTTTTTGTTCACATCATCGTCATCGTTGCAACCGACGAGAGCCCCCGATGAAATGGCGAACATACCCGTTAAAAGCATCAGAAATGACTTTCTTTTCATGTTTGGTTGATTAGGTTAATTAAAAAGGTTAAATTAAAGTTAAGGAATTACGATTCTTCAGGTAATAAATCTCTCACTCTTCGGGAAGCGCGACGCTCTGCCAATTCACTTCGCGCTCGGTCTTCAGATCGAAGCCGTTGCCGGTATAATCCTTGACGGTCTTACCTTTCGTATTGTCGTCGAACTTCCAATAAGCCACCAGTCCGTCTGATGCGGGATCGATTTTGTAGAAATGGTTCTCGGAAGCGATCTCCTCGGCCGTCAGGGCCTTGTTCCAGAGGCGCACTTCGCCCATCATGCCGTCGAAACGACGCTCGTAGAACAAGTCGCCGTCCGACTGGAGGCGGTACGAGTGGCCGATCCAAAAGCAGCGCTCCTTGCCGTCCGTCTCGTCGGAGTGCGGAATGGCGAAGTTGATCTTGTCGATGATCACGGCATGCCCGTCGGTACCAGATACTGAAGCCTTGACCGTATCCTTCAGCTTGCCGTCGATATAGACGCAGATAGTGCCACGATCGAATGTGACGGCGATATGATGCCAAACGAACAGCTTGAGGTCATAACGGCTGTCGGCCTCGGCCGGAATCTTCCCGCGTGCAGGCGAGGTCTCCTCCTCCGAAACCTTCTTGGCGAAGGCCACCTGCAACTGGTTAGTCGGACGGCCGTCGTCGCCCAAACGGATGAGGAACGTATCCTCGATGCCCATAATTGTCGAGATCTTGCGGTCGAACGAGTTGGCGTAGACGAGCGCTTCGAGCGTGAAGGTCTCCATGTCCTTCACCGCCTCGGTATCAGCCGTCCACTCGGGCCAGGCGCAGTTGTTCTCCATCTCGGCCACGACGTTGATGAGCGCGGCCTTCGAGAAGACGAAGTAGACCGTCCGGGCGCTTTCGAGGATATTCATGCCGTCGGCCGACACGATGCGTACGGGCAGCACATAACGCTGCTTCTCCTCGATGGGCAGATTGTCCAAATTCGTAAAGGCGAAGGTGAGCGGCGCACTCTCCACCATCCCGGCCGTGATGACAGTCGAATTATCCGCGAAATCGTAATAGCCGCCGTTGGCAGGGAGCAGTTCGGCCGTTGGATCGTCGTAGAACATCCGGTAGTGCTCCAACAGACCGGGAGCCTCGGCGAACGTGACCGTGATGTCGCGCTCCCGGGGCTGGGCCATGGCGACGGTAACGTCGCAGCTCTCTTCCCGGGTCACGTCGAGGTTGTCCCGTTTGATAAACACGTCGTCGGTGAACGACGTGGCGGAGATGAACACCTGATTGCTGAAGTGGTGTTTGCCCTCCTCATCCTCCTTGCAGCCCATGAATACGGCTACCAGGAGCAGACACAATGCGAATCCTAATTTATTTTTCATCGTCGTTTTTATTTTCGGGATTGTTTTCGGGCTCCTCTTCGGGCTCGGGGTTCAGGATGCCGAGCGCCTCGCGGATTCTCTTGTATGTTGGCGTATTGAAATAGTCTTCCTGTGCGTTCGATGCGCAGAGCCCCAGCTTATCGCACTGTACAGTCTGGGAGGTTTTCGGATCCATCACCCACTGCGCGGCCACCTGGAGCGAAGCGCCCACCTGAGCGTCGTCGCCACCGTCGGCGATCGACGGCACGGAGGCTTCCAGCACGACCCGGTTGCTCGGAACACCCTCTTCGAGTTGGTCGCGCACCATACGGGAGATAGCCACCGACGACGAGGCACCCTCAGTCAGGATGATGACGTAGTCACACTCCGCAAGAATCGTCTGGTTCTCGATGCTCGTGATGAAGGCGGGGTATCCGCGGAAGAAGAGTAGCTTGTTGGGATTGTCGCGGCGCCACGTGTCCGCCGCCAGGACGAACGGAGCTGCGGCGCTGCTGTCGTAACCGCCCAGATAGGAGACGACGATGCCGTCGAATCCGTATCGGGAGCAGGCCGCAAGCTGCTTTTCAGTCTCGGCCTTGCAGTACTCGGCGAACTTCTCCTCCGTATAGTCGCCCTCGTGCTCTGTACCGAAAGATGCCTCCTTCATGGCGTCCCAGGTACTGCGGATTGTCGTATAGTCCACGACGTTGAGCGTGCGGGTACCCTTCTTCGAACGTACTTCGGCGATCTCGTCCGACAGCGCCGGATGCAGGTCGTCGACGTCGGTCATGAGCAGGTAATCCACACTGTCGGGCATGGACATCGGATGCTGGTTCTGCCGGTTCGGAGCGGTCGAAGTTCCCCGGACGATCATCATCGTCACCAGGTGTTCGCCGACCTTGAAATCCCGGAGCGATGTCAGAAAAGCCGGATCATTCTGATTCATCGGCGGCAGAAAATCTTTGTGTTCGGCTTCCGTCCAGTCGCTGCACGAGGCCAGCAGGGCCGCCGCGGCGAAGAACGGAATGAATATGCGTTTCATGTCGAATTTCGTTTTAATGGGTTAAACGGTGTGTACGGTTATTTGACGGCCGGATTGCAGTCCCACCACATGCGGGTTGCCATGTTATCGGAGCCACCAAGCATCTCCACAGCCTTGGCGTAGTTCTCCGGGTTGTTGGTCGCCTCGTCCGCAGGATAGGACATGCGGCGAGCGCCGAGCGTAAGGTTCCGGATGCCCTGCGAGTTATTGCCCACGGCAGACTCCATGGCCGGAATCAGGTGCGGAAAGCCTGTACGGCGGAAATCAGCCCACGCCTCGTTGCCAAGATGGAAGTTGGCGATCCACTTCTGGATGATGATGCGCTCCTGCATCTCCTCCTTCGAGGCGCCGTCGTTCCAAGCCACCCCCAGCTGGGAGAGCTGTGTAGAATAGGAGGTCGCACCGCCGTTGGGGTCGGTGTAGGATTCCGGAAGAGTGGTGCCGACAAGGTATTCGTCGACGCCCGCAACACCCCACTGTTCGAACGAGAGGCGGACGCCCTGCTCGTAGAAGGTCTTAGCGCTGCCACCCATGTTCCAGCCGAACACGCCGACGGCTTCCGCCTTCAGGAAGGCCACCTCGGCGGCATTCATCCACTGCAACGGAGTAGCCATGCCATCTACGAAGTTGACGCCTGAATAGAGCAGCCCCACAGTGCTGAGCGCTGGAATGGCGATACCACGACGCATGCCCACATACTCAAGGGCGTTGTCCCCGGAGAACTGTGCCTTGCTGAAATATTTCTCGCGGCGCGGATCCTCATAACCGTTCATGTAGCAAATGATGTCGGCTGCAGCATGCGAATCGCCGCCCGTCACCGACCCAGCTGGGGAGTTGTACATGCATGCCGTATAGAGCGGATTGCCGTCCTTGCCGAAGGCCAGGGACGAAAGCTGCGCATTGTCTGCGTTCGACTGCATGACACCGACAGAGTGCGCCACGGCCTGTTCGCCCAACTGCTGCGGAGAGAGGCCCTTCGAGCTTACGAAATCGGTGTATACCACCCGCATGGCCAGCCGCAGCTTCATCGAGTTGGCAAAACGGCACCATTTCACGGCTGTGCCGTCGAAGACTTGGTCGGTCGTGCTCGTGATGCTCCTGTCGATGTTCTCGTCCAACAGGGCGATTGCCTCGTCCAATTCATCGAACATCTGCGAATAGACCTTGGGCTGGTCGTCGTAAGCCACCTGGATCTTACCGGTGCTTCCGATCTCGGAATCGGGCCATAAGTGTCCGTCACACGGTTCAGGACGCAGACCTTCACGATCTTGAGGATGGCCAAAACGAGCGGATCCTCCGAAATCCCCTCCACGTTCGACATGTTACTGTACAGTTGCGGGATGACTTTGTCGCTGTACATGAACACGTTCGTCCAGTTGTCGGTCGGGTTGTATTTGGAAATGGTGTTCGTCCAGCCATTGTTCGCATCAGCGTAATAACCGCCCTGCGTACTGCCCAGCAGACAGTCAGTGAACTGCGCCGTATTGACATCCGTCGAGACGACGGTCCCGAACATGGCAGAGAGTCCCGAGGCGATGGCGTAGTCCTTGGCCTCCATCTGCTCCTTGTCCACCTCGTAGGGATTGCTGTTGATGTCGAGGTAATTCTTGGTGCATGCGCCCAGAACGCACACAACTGCGAAGGAGAGCGCCGCTTTTATCAATTTGTCTTTCATCGTGTCGCTGTTTTAGAATTTGAGACGGAGATTGAATCCTACGTTGCGCAATGACGGCATCATGAAGTAATCAATACCTTGATAGTAGTTGCCCGTCGTAGCGATGCTTTCTGGATCGAACGGAGCCTTGTTGTAGAGCATCCACAGATTGCGGCCCACGATAGAAACCGTAATCTCGCAGACGTTACGCAGCAGCTTGCGGGGAATCGTGTAGCCAATCGAAGCCTCCTGCAACCGCACGTTCGTGGCCGAGTAGGTGTAGAACTGCGGGATGGAATTGCCGCCTGCGATGGCCGAATACCAAGTGTAGGCATCCACCACGTCGCCGCCGTTGAGCGTCACGCCTCCGGCATCGCGCGCCGCGGCCGTAACCTCTGACACGCCGTATTGGTCGAGCATGGCCTGCGTACGCGAGTAGACGATGCCGCCCAGACGGGCCGAAATCATGAAGCCGAAGTTCAGGTTCTTCCAGCGGAAGTCGTTGCGCCACGACATGTTGACATCGGGCAGTACGCTGCCCAGCTTGACATACTTATTCACATCCTGGATCGTCTCCGTAGCTACATTTCCGTTCTCGTCGATGTAAATGGCATTGTTCTCGTCGTAGCGCAAATCGCGGCGGGAGTAGAGGTCGCCCAACGTACCGCCCTCCTGCAGTAGGAACTGTGCGTCGCCCAGACCGCCCATGTTGAGCCGGTCGATCGAGAAGCGCTCGCCCGTAGCGTAGTTGATGACGTTGTTGGCCAGCGAGATGATCTTATTCTGATTGGTCGACAGGGTGTAGTTGGTATCCCACGTGAAGTCGCGCCAGGTGTTCCGATAACCCAATGCCAGCTCGATACCCTGGTTACGGACGTTACCCGACTGGATGATGATCTTGGAGAAACCCGTACCGCCCGAGATCTGCGGGTCGAAGGTCTGGTTCGACGTATGCGAATTGTAGTAGGTGAAATCGAGGTTGAAATGCTTGAGGAAACGCATCGTCAGACCCACCTCGAACGACTTGGTGCGCTCGGGCTTGAGGTGATAGGCGGGATACTGCGTCTGCGTGTTCCACGACAGGCCGCTTTCGTTCCACGAATAGAGCGGGTTGGCGATGTAACGCTCGAAGGCAACGCCCACCGAGGCGAACGAACCGCGCAACTTGATATAGGAGAGATTTTCAGGCATGTTGGGAATGAGCTGCGACAACACGACCGAAAGTCCGACCGAAGGATAGAAGAACGACTTGGCGTTCGAATGCGGACCCGCCAGTTGCGAAGGCCAGTCGTTGCGGCCCGTAAGGGTCAGGTAGTAGGTGCCCTTGTATCCCACCTCGGCCGAAGCGAAGATCGACTGCGTCTGCTCACGCCAGCCTTCCTGCTTACGGACGGTCTTGGTCGAATTACTCAAGTTCTGAATGTTGAAGACGTTGGCCAGCCCCTGCTTCTCGCCCGACGTACCGTCGGCAATGGGGCCGCGGATCTTCAGGGCGTCGTTCTTCATATCCGAGAACGAAGCACCGATGTTGGCCTGCAACGACCAGTCGTCACCGAACGTTTTATTGATATTGAGCAAAGCATCACCATAAACCTGGCGGTCCATCGTCTTGGTGACGCCGTAAAGGCCGTTGGCGGACTGCTCGGTGAGCTGCACGTTCGAGGAAGCATACATCTTTTCGGTGTAGGTGTTGTGCGAGTTGTCGATGCGGATGCGGCCTGAAACATTCAGCCAGTCGAGGATGTCGTACGACAGCGCCGCGTTGAGCATGTAACGATCCTTACGGTTCTCGCGCAGGTTGCGGTAGTTCGCCCAGTAGGGGTTCTGCATGGTGATGGAGCCGTCACCCATCGGCCAGTACTGTTTCGAAATCTTGTCTATGGGATCGTAGCGCTCATACATTTCGATATCCGCCCAGTCATCGCCGCGCGGGAAGAGGTAGGCTCCCGTCAGAGGGTTGTTGTAGGTTCCCTGATTGATCATGTTGCAGTCTTCCTGCAATATGTAGCTGGCTCCTACGTCCAGTCTCATCTTGTCGTTCAGAAAAGAGGAGGTGTTGCGGAACGTGAAGTTGTAACGGTCATAGCTGTTGTTGGGCACGATGCCGTTGGAATTGATGGCCGCGGCTGAAAAATAGGTCTGGTTCTTCTCCGTTCCGGTCGAAAGCGAAACGCTCTCGGAATTGGCTACGCCGGTACGGAAATAGTCTTCGCGGGGATCGTAGCCGTATCGGTTGGCGCGGTTGAGCCGCTTACCCCAGCTGTAACTGGCCACGTTGATCGGCGTAGTAAGGTTGCCCGTACCGTACCGGTTCTGGAACTCGGGAAGAACGAACGGAGTCATGATCTCAACACCGGCCGTCGCAGTGACGGAGAGCTGCCCCGCCTGTCCCTTTTTCGTTGTCACGACGATGGCGCCGTTGGCCGCGTCCGAGCCATACAATGCAGCTGCCGCAGCACCCGTCAGTACGGAAATCGACTCGATGTCCTCGGGGTTGATGTCCGCAATGGGATCGGTCGTACCCTGCGAACTGAACTCTGTGCCGCCCTCCTGGGCTTTGGTGAACATCGGCACGCCGTCGATCACGTAAAGCGCATTGGAGGTCTGCGAAATGGACTTCATACCGCGCATGATGACCTTCGAAGCGCCGCCGACGCCCGCCGACGAGGCGTTGATGTTCACACCGGCCACCTTACCGTTGAGCGAGTTGATGAAGTTGGCGTCCTTGTTGGCCGTGATGGCATCGGAATTCACCTGCTGCACGTTGTACGACAGGGCTTTCTCGGCACGTTTGATGCCCAAGGCCGTAACGACGACCTGCTCGACCTCGATGGACGAATTGGACAGCGTGATGTCGAAAGTGGTGCGCGAGCCGATGGGCACGACACGGGTTTCGTAGCCGATGAAGCTGACCGACAGTTCGGGGTTGTCGACCGAGGCGGGGACCGTCAGGGCGAAGTCTCCGTCGATGCCGGTGGTCGTTCCGACGGTCGTGCCCTTGATCAGAACGGTGGCTCCGATAATGCCCAGGCCGCCGGAATCCTTCACCACGCCCGAGATGGCCGACGGCCGCGCTGCGGCGACGCGCTTCGACAGCACGATGTTGGGAACCGTGATCTCATAGGTGATGTCCGTGTCCTTGAACAGCAGCGGCAGCACCTCGTTGAGAGGCTTCGAATCGGCCTTGATCGAGACGATGCGTTTCGTGTCGATTTCGTCCGTATAAAGGAAAAGATACTTGGTCTGCTTTTCGATTTCGTTCATGACGGTCTTCATCGGAACCTTCGTCATGTCGAACTTCACCGCGATTTTCTGCGTTTGGGCCACGGCGGGCGCACCGCACAGGAACACGGCGAGAATTAGAGTAATCAGGCATTTTATCTGCCTAATACTTAAATTTTTCATAAGTTTGCTGATTTAAGATCAATAGGTTAGCAATCGAATCACTGTTTATCTCCCGCCGGCGGACACGACCGTGTCCGGACGCGTCGGCGGTGCAGCATAAAAGTGTCTTGAGGCAGAGGCGGTTTATTCCATAGAGTCGGTTTAGATTTTAGTTATTTTTATGTGGATCGTATTCGTCTCGTCGTCGCGCGTATAGGAGAAGTTATTGGTGATCTGGAGCAGCTTCAGCGCATGGTCCACACCGTCCGACACGCGGATTTTGCCGTGGTACTTGAGTTCGGGCATATCCTCGGGATTGTCGATCGTGATCCGGACTCCGTAATAGTTCTCGAATTTGCGGATCACCTCCCCGAACGACAGCGTGTTCAGGTTCATCAGCCCGTCGACCCAGCGGAAGTCGTCCGGATCGGTTATCCGGTTGAGTTTGAGATGTCCGTCGACCAGGTCGATCTGATCGTTGGGCGAGAGAATGAAGGATTCGCCGCCGACGAGGCGGTTCGAGATTTTCAGCCGCCCTTCGAGCAGCGCCGCCGAGAAATCGGCGGTCCGGGCATCGGCCAGGATGGTGAATTTCGTACCCAGCACCTCGGCATCGCAGGCGAATGTTTCCACGATGAACGGACGGCTGGCGTCGTGTTCCACCTCGAACATGGCCTCGCCCGAAATCTTGACCCGGCGTGTCTTTCTGGAAAAGATCGAGGGGTATTCCAACTTGGCGCCCGAATTGAGCCATACGGTCGTCCCGTCGCTCAAGGTGACGGACATGCTCTGCCCGTTGGGCGCGGTAATGGCCATCATGTCCCGGGTACGGCGTTCGAGAATCCGGTCGGCCATATAGTGGCCCAACCCGGCGCATGCGAGCAGCACGGCCGCGGCTGCGGCACTCCATTGAGCCGCCCTCTTCCAGAGCGAAACGGTGCGTCTGCGGATACGGGGCTGCGCCTCTCCGGCCAGGATATTGAGGTTGGAAATATAATCGAGCCGATCGAGATACCGCTGGTTTTCCGTTGACGCGTCCAGCCAGTCGAGCACCTCGACGAGTTCCTCCTCCGAGGTCTCGTTTCTCAAGTATTTCTGCAATAAAAGATCGTCCATGTGTTCGTGTTATATAGTAATAACAAACACACGGAGGGGGTAAGTAGTAAAAAATGCAAGTTTTTTTGAAAAAAGATCGGAACGGACTCCTGACAGCCCTGCGGGGCGCTATTTCACCACCGGGACGAGAGTATCAGGGTGATCAGCACGGCCGGGAGGTAATCCTTCAGTTCGGAGCGCATCAGGTTGAGCGCCCGGCGGATTTCGAAATTGACATGGCTGACGGAAATTCCCAGTTCGGCGGCGATCTCGCTGTATGTCATATTCCTGATCCGGCTTAACAGGAATACGCTGCGGGTCATTTTCGGCATCTTGCGGACTGCCTGTTTCAGGATGGCGCGAATCTCTTCGGAGAAGAGCAGATCGGGATCGCAGGCCGACAGCGAGCGCACGTCGGCCTGAAGCCGGCGCGTCAGCGTCGAATGCATGTCCTGTTCCGCCCTGCGGTGGCGGATCTGGGCGTTGAGATGGTTCAGGCAGCGGTTTTTGACCGAAGTGAGGATATAAGCCGGCACATTGATGTCCGCCGGCAGGGTTTCATGCATTTCCCAAAAGGTCATAAAACTGTCCGACACCAGGTCTTCGGCAGTCTCCCGATCGCGGACATAGCGGTATGCCAGGGCGATAAAACGGGGCTTGAATTCGAAAAATAACTTCCCGAATTCCGTGGAGGAGATGCTGTCTGTCTTGACGTCTGCCATTTGAAGTCCCGTCTGTCCGGTACACGAAAACACCGGCGAACCCGATTCAGGATTCGCCCATCAAAAATTTCCCCCCCCCGATAAAAATCGGATTGGGAGTCATTGATAATGTTGTATTTACCAAATCATTCAATTTCCGGATGCTTTTGTCGGACAGGAAACCGTCGGTGGTTCCTATCATCGACAAAGATAGCAATAAAAGTGATAATTGAGCTGTTTGCGGTGAAATAGTTTTCCGATACGGAGTGGCCGAAACGGCCCGGACGACAACAAAAACGGCCCCGGAACCGCTTTGCGAAAAGAGCGGACGGATGATTTCGCCTATATATATTATCGGTATAGGACGTCGGCCGGATTTCCGCCGCGCCCGGAACGCCGTCCGAGGAGATTCCCGACGACCGGACATGCCCGGTTTGCGGCGTCGGCAAGAGCAATTCCGAAGAGGTCGAGGAGCAGCCCGGAAAGCGAGGCGCAGCCCCGAAAAGGAGCGCCCCGCGGCATTTCGGAGAGCCGTTTCAAAAAAATCGGGGGGGGGTATACAATCTTCGCCGATTTTTGCTATTTTTGTCCGTCGCGCACGGTGCGCGGTTAAGAATCAAATCAATACAATGATGAAAAAAATCCTATTCCTGATGGCTGCAACGGCCATGATGTGGGGGGGGGTGATGCAGTAAAGGCACAGACCCTCGAACCCGAATTCGAGGGAGAGGTCGTCGGCGTATTCCCCGACGGCTCGTCCAAGAAGCTCGAAAAACACAACGTGCGGATGCGAACGGGCGCCGGCGTCTACATCGCCGGATTCGCAGCCAGCAAATCCAAAACAAAAGTACTCGTGGAAGGCGGTTCGGCCAGCGTGCGGTTCGACGCCGCGCAACCGATCGCGCTCATCGTCCGCGCCAAGGACAATAAGGCCGACCCCATGTCCATCGTGCGCGTCTTCCGCATGAAGAGCACCAAGAAAAACCGGTCGGCGGTGATCTCGGCCGTCGGGTCGTTCTCGGTGAACTCCAACACGATGGACTACCTGCGGTTTTCGGCCGAGAAATACGGCGAAAGCTCCTACCGTCTGACCTTCGACGAACGCCCCGCAGGCGAATACGGCATCATCGTCTCGAACCCCAACAACGTGGACGAGAAGATGGTGATCGTCTCGGCGTTCGCCATCGACGGCGGAGCCGCGGCGAAAGAGTAAGCCGGAACCACACGGTTCCGATCAGTGCGGTGCAGAGCGATTCTGCACCGTTTTCGCTTATCGCGGAGCAGGTAAAGAGCCCGTGAGAATCGAAACGTCTTCGGTCAGTGCGGTGCAGATGTCGTGCATCGTGAAGAATCCCCGGATGGGTAGTCCTCAGCGGACGTCCCATTCGGGGATTCGAGGGATGTGCGGCAGGTGCGCCGCAATCATCGAAAACTAATTGATGTTGGGCAGGAACGAATAATCCTTCGCGTAGCCGAGCATCTGTCCCACGTAGTCGGCCGGGTAGGAGATCTTCACGTCGACGATCCTGCCGTCCTTCTCCACCAGTTCGTATTCGGGATTGACGAAACCGCCGTAAGGCTCGATGTCGAGCGCATAGTAGCGGTCGCGGACCTCCTTGTGCAGCTCGGGATCGACCGTGACGGCATACTGCTCGACCAGCGTCTTGCCGGCTTCGTAGTCGCCCTCGGACTTGATGCGCTGCACCTCGCGGAGCATCTGGCCGAACAGGTCGCGCAGTTTGCCGAAGTCGTTGACCACGGCGTAGGTCTTGCCGTTCTCCTTCACCAGCTCGATCACCTTGTCGGCCTTGCCGCGCTCGTAGCACCACTCGCAGATCAGCTTGCGGTTGCGCATGTGCGACTCCTCGACGTTCTTGCCCGGCTCGATGCGCGCCAGCTGGGTCATCATGCCGTTGAGGATATACTTGGCATAACCCGCCTTGGCGACGTCGAGCGAGGGAATCAGCCCCAGTTCGACCAGCTTCGGATCGCCCAGGTAGTAAAGCCCGAACAGGTCGGCGCGGGTCTCTTCGAGCGTCGAGCCGTAGCTCTTCAGCTCGCCGCCCTTGACACCCGGAGCCAGCTGGCCCGAGCCGTGCCCCAGGCACTCATGCAGGTCGGTGTGCAGGTCGTCGGCCAGCTTGCCGTACCGCTCCATCCGCTCGCGGTCCTCGGCGCGGAGCACGAACTCCTCGTTGAAACCGTTGCCGTGAGCAGCCATGTCGTAGGCATAGGTGATGTTGTCGATGGTGACCGACTTCGAGCCGTACTCCTTGCGAATCCAGTCGGCATTGGGCAGGTTGATGCCGATGGGCGTCGCGGGATAGCAGTCGCCGCCGAGCATCGCCACGGTGATGACCTTGGCCGAAACGCCCCTCACGACCGGCTTGCGGTAGGCCTCGGCCACGGGCGAATGATCCTCGAACCACTGGGCGTTGTCGGAGATCACCTCCGTGCGGTGGCAGGCCTCGGTGTCCATGAAGTTGACGTTGGCCTCCCACGAAGCCTTGCGGCCCAGCGGATCGCCGTAGTCCTCGATGAAGCCGTTGACGAAATCGACGTTCGAAACGGTGTCCTTCACCCAGCCGATGTTGTAGCGGTCGAACTCTTTCAGATCGCCCGTCTTGTAGTAGCTGACGAGCGCCGCGATGTTGGTCTTCTGCGGCTCTTTGGCCACGGCCTGCGCCTTTTCGAGCCAGTAGACGATCCGCTCGATGGCCGGCGAATACATGCCGCCCAGCTTCCAGACACGCTCGCAGATGCGTCCCGCGTCATCCTTCGTCAGCTGCGAGTTCAGTCCGTAGGAGACCGGCTCGGGATTGCCCGCATCGGCGGCGGCCATGTCGGCGTAGAACGCCTCGGCCTCGGCCTGGCTCACGTTGTGGTAGTAGTTGCTCGACGAGGTGAGCAGCAGGTCGTCGCCGGCCTTCTGGTTGAGCTTCGTCGGATAGAGCGCCGGATCGAAGATCGCCCGGCAGACCTCGCCGCGCAGGGAGTTCAGGGAGCCGAACTTCTCCTCGGGGATGGTCTCGATCGCGTCGAGCAGGTAGCCTTCGGTGAATTCGGGCACGAACTTGTCGTTCGAATAGTGGTGGTGGATGCCGTTGGCGAACCATACCTTCTTGAGATATTTCTCCAACGCCTTCCACTCGGCCGTCGTGCGGTCGCCCTTATAGTTCTCGTAAACCGTCTCCAGCGTGCGGCGCACGGGGAGGTTCACCGGGCAGTTCTGGTCGAAAAGAATGTCGCGGCCGCATTTGGCAGCCTCGGAGAGGTAATAGATCAGCTCCTTCTCTTCGAGCGGCAGGGCGTCGAAACCGGGAACTTCGTAACGGATGACCTTGATGTCGTCGAAACGGTCGACGATCCACGGCATATCGCCCTTGGGACCACCGCCGCACGAGGTCAGTGCGGGAATGATGAGTGTCATAGATACAATAGTAAAAAGCTTTTTCATGCTCGTTCGAAATTAGTATTCCTACAAAAGTAATGCTTTTTCTGCGATTTTCCTTCTTTATGTCTGCGGGAATTTCTACCTTTGCCCCGCAACTCGTTTCAAGAAAGAGATGAAAGTATTTACAAGCGTCAAGGAACTTCGCGCCGAACTGGACCGGACGGAACAGTCGGGTATCGGCTTCGTACCCACGATGGGCGCCCTGCATGCGGGCCACCGCTCGCTCGTGGAGCGCGCCCGCAGGGAGAACGCCACGGTCGTCGTGAGCGTCTTCGTGAACCCCACGCAATTCAACGACAAGAACGACCTGCGGCACTACCCCCGCACCCCGGAGGCCGACCGGCGCCTGCTGGAAGAGGCCGGCGCGGATTTCGTGCTGATGCCTTCGGTCGAAGAGATATATCCCGAGGAAGACACCCGGATTTTCGATTTCGGGCAGATCGACAAGGTGATGGAGGGTGCGACGCGCCCCGGACACTTCAACGGCGTGGCGCAGGTCGTCAGCCGCCTGTTCGACATCGTGCGCCCGGCACGCGCCTACTTCGGGGAGAAGGATTTCCAGCAGATCGCCGTGATCAAGGCGATGACGGCCCAGTTGAAACTGCCGGTGGAGATCGTCGAATGCCCCATCGTCCGCGGAGAGGACGGACTGGCGCTCTCGTCGCGCAACACGCTGCTCGACGAGGCGCACCGCGCCGCAGCGCCGCACATCTACGCCACGCTGCGCGCAGCCGTGGAGAAATCGCACGAAATGACGCCCGCCGAACTGAAGGCATGGGTCACGGCAGAAGTGGAGCGCAACCCGCTGCTCAAGGTCATCTACTACCAGTCGGTCGACGCGCTGACGATGCAGGAGGTCGCCGCATGGAGCGACTCGGAGCGTATCCAGGGCTGCATCGCCGTACAGGCCGGGGAGATCCGTTTAATTGATAATATCTGTATCCGATCATGAAATTCCAGATTGAAGTCATCAAATCGAAGATCCACCGCGTAACGGTCACGCAGGCCGACCTGAACTACGTGGGCAGCATCACCATCGACGAGGCGCTCATGGAAGCCGCCAATGTGATCGAAGGCGAGAAGGTCCAGATCATGGACATCAACAACGGAGAGCGTTTCGAGACCTACACAATCAAGGGCGAGCGCAACAGCGGCTGCGTGTGCCTGAACGGCGCCGCGGCACGCAAGGTGCAGGTGGGCGACGTAATCATCATCGCATCCTACGCGCTGATGGATTTCGAGGACGCCAAGCAGTTCCGCCCGTGGATCGTTTTCCCCGACACGGCGACCAACCGGCTCGTGAAATAACGCGCCCCGGCGCGGCGGCAGGCCGACCCGACACAAAATCTCCCCGAAAAGGGAGGTTTTTTCGTTTAATCCGTTATCTTTGCAGAAGATAACCCCTGCGGCGGCCGCGCGCCCCGGCCGGTCCGGACGAATCCGCCCGGCTCACCGGATAGTTCCGCCGCCGCAGGGCCAAGCACTTTTCGATGGACATAACCCTCTCCATAGCCGCCTTTGCGCTCTCGATACTGGGCATCATCGGCTGCATCGTACCGGCTCTGCCGGGCGTGGCGTTGAGCTACGCCGGACTTCTCTGCGCCTGGTTCACCTCCTACTCCCAGATGACCTCCGGGGCGATCTGGCTGTGGCTCGCCGTGACCGTCGCCGTGAGCGCCGCCGACTATTTCCTGCCCGCATGGATGACGCGGCGCTTCGGCGGATCGCGCTCGGGAGCCATCGGGGCCACGGCAGGCGTCTTCGCCGGGTTCTTCCTCTTTCCGCCCGTGGGGATCATCCTCGGCCCGTTCGCGGGCGCCGTGCTGGGCGAACTGCTCAACGACCGGAGCGACGTTCCGAAGGCTTTCCTCGTGGGATTCGGGTCGTTCCTCGCATTCGTCGTCGGCACGGGCGTCAAGCTGGCCGCCTCGGCAGGCATGCTGATCCATGTCGCGGCCGACACCTACCCCGCTCTCCGGGACTGGTTCGCAACCACTTTCTAAAACATATCGCATATGAAAAGGTTTCTACTACTAACGGCGGTCATCCTCGCGATGCTCGCTTCGTCTTGCAGCAAATACAAGTACGAAACGGTGTCGGGCGATCCGCTGAAAACCCGGATTTACACGCTTCCCAACGGACTGAAAGTCTATATGAGCGTTATGAAGGAGCAGCCCCGCATCCAAACGGCCATCGCCGTGCGGGTCGGCGGCAAGAACGACCCCGCCGAGACGACCGGTCTGGCACACTACTTCGAACACCTGATGTTCAAGGGAACCGAAAAGTTCGGAACGTCCGACTACGCCGCCGAGAAACCCATGCTCGACGAGATCGAACGGCTCTTCGAGGTCTACCGCAAGACCACGGACGAAGCCGAGCGCGCGGCGATCTACCACCGCATCGACTCGATCAGCTACGAGGCTTCGAAGATCGCCATTCCCAACGAATACGACAAACTGATGGCCGCCATCGGCGCCAACGGGACCAACGCCTTCACGTCGCAGGACATGACCGTTTACGTCGAGGACATCCCTTCGAACCAGATCGACAACTGGGCTAAAATCCAGGCCGACCGCTTCCGCAATCCCGTGATCCGTGGCTTCCACACCGAACTGGAGACCATCTACGAAGAGAAAAACATGTCGCTGACGCAGGACGGCCGCAAAATCTGGGAGGCGATGGACGCCGCGCTCTTCCCCAACCATCCCTACGGCACGCAGACCGTGCTGGGAACGCAGGAGAGCCTCAAGAACCCGTCGATCACCAACGTCAAGAACTACCACAAGACCTACTACGTGCCCAACAACATGGCCGTCTGCGTCTCGGGCGACTTCGATCCCGACCAGATGATCGCAACGATCGACAAGTACTTCGGCGACATGCAGCCCAACCCCGACCTGCCGAAACTGGAATTCAAGCCCGAAGAGCCGATCACCGCGCCCGTGGTGAAGGAGGTCTATGGTCCCGAGGCCGCGCGCGTCATGCTGGGATGGCGGCTGCCGGCCGCAACGGACCCCTCGAACGACGTGGCGGATATCGTAGGTTCGGTCCTCTACAACGGGCAGGCAGGCCTGATCGACCTCGACCTGAACCAGCAGCAGAAGGTGCTCTCGGCCTATGCCTATGCCTCGACGCAGCCCGACTACGGAATGTTCCTCATGGATGGCAATCCGAAAGCCGGGCAGTCGTTGGACGAGGTGCGCGACCTGCTGTTGGCCGAAGCAGCAAAGATTCGCGCCGGAGAGTTCGACGAAGGGTTGATCAAGGCTTCGATCAACAACTACAAGATGCAGCTGATGAACGAGTTCGACAAATACGACCAGCGCGCCATGTTCTACGTCTACTCGTTCATCTACGGCAAGGAGTGGGCCGACGACATCCGCCAACTGGAACGCATGGAAAAGATCACCAAGCAGGATGTGGTGGACTGGGCCAACAAATACCTCGGTCCCGAAAGTTACGCCATCGTCTACAAACGCGAAGGCAAGGACCCCGGTGAGCAGAAGATCGCAGCCCCGAAAATCACGCCCATCGCCACCAACCGCGACGCGCAGAGCGTATTCCTGACCGAAATCCAGAACACGGAGGTGAAACCCATCGAACCGGTGTTCGTGGATTACAAGAAGGACATGTCGCAGTTCGAGGCCCGCAAGGGAATCGACGTACTTTATAAGAAAAACGAGTCGAACGACATCTTCACACTGACCTATGTGTTCGACACGGGCACGGAGAACGATCCGGCGCTCAATCTGGCGTTCGACTACCTGGGCTACCTCGGTTCCGAGTCGCTGACGGCCGAGCAGATTGCCTCGAAGATGTACGGCATCGCCTGCTCGTTCTCGATGCAGGCCGGCCCCACCTCGTGCCGCATCTCGATTACGGGACTGGGAGAGAATATGGCCGAAGCCATGGAAATCGTCGAGGGACTGCTGAACAAGCCCAAGCCCGACGAGGCGATTCTCGCCAACCTCAAGGCCGACATGATCAAGAGCCGCGCCGACGCCAAACTCAACCAGAGCCGCTGCTTCGGCGCCCTGCAAACCTACATGTTCTACGGTTCCGACTTCATCCGCCGCACGACGCTCACCAACCCGGCGCTCGAAGCGATGAGTTCCGAAATGTTGTTGGCGAAGATAGGCGAACTGATGGACAAACAGCACAAGGTGTTATACTACGGCCCGCAGTCGGAGAAGGAGGTGACGGAGGCGCTGGCCATGCACCACAAAACGTCTGCGGAGCTTCAGCCGCTCGACAAGAAGCACCTGCAACTGCTGCCCACGGACGAAAGCAAAGTGCTGATGGCCCAATACGACGCCAAGCAGCTCTACTACCTGCAATATGCAAACCTCGGCAAACAGTTCGACGTCGCGGCCGACCCCGAAATCACGCTCTACAACGAGTATTTCGGCGGCGGCATGAACTCGGTCGTCTTCCAGGAGATGCGCGAGGCACGCGGCCTGGCCTACTCGGCTTCGGCATACATCATGCAACCGAACTACGCCGACACGAAATACGGCTACATAGCTTTCATCGCCACGCAGAACGACAAGATGCAGATGGCGATCGAAGCTTTCGACGAGATCATCAACAACATGCCCGAATCGGAGACTGCGTTCAAAATCGCCAAAGAGGGACTGATCTCGCGCCTGCGCACCGACCGCACGGTGAAGGAACAGGTGCTGTGGAGTTTCATCAGACTGCGCAACCTGGGCCTTGAGGAGGACCGCGACAAGCAGATTTTCGAAAAGGTGCAGGCGATGACGCTCGCCGACGTGAAGGCCGCGCAGGAGAAGTGGGTCAAGAACCGCAAATACGTCTACGGCATCCTGGGCGACATCCAGGATCTCGACCTCAACTACCTCAAGACGCTCGGTCCGATCCGGACCGTCTCGCAGGAGGAGATATTCGGGTATTAAACCGGCAAAAGATGTTCCAAAAAGCCCTTTCCTTTCGGAAAGGGCTTTTTTCAGGCAGTCCGGACAAAGAGGAGGCGCAGCGCGCTCCCCTTCCGGAATCAGAGATAAGTCGTAACGCCGTCCCCGCTTTCGATGTCGGCGAGCGATCCCGAAGCATCGGCGGCCAGCTTCCGGCAGACAGCCGAACGGCCGCGATAGTAACCGCCCTGCGTAAAACTGCCGCCGAAGAAAACGAACTCCCCGGCATCGTTGCCGCCGTCGGGAAAGAGGAACGTATTGGTTCCCTGCCCGAAGAAGGGCTGACCGACGCCCGACAGGAGGTTCTTCGTGCTGTAAAGATCGTTGTCGGGAATCCGGTAGCCGTAACCGGCCGGGTTGTAGACGTCCGTGGTAATGGTGGCGCCGTAGAAGACCGCGTCGCACGGGACACTCTTTTCGTCGACCTCCGTACCCTTGAAAACAGCGATGCCGTCGGCGATATTTTTATTGCCGTTGCTGTTGTAGTTGTGAAGGAATCCGGTGGTCTTGTCGCCGATGCCGTCGGCCCCGGCCTGCGTATTGTAGTCGACACTGCAAATCCAGTTGGCGCCGCTGATGTCCGCACTCGAATTGCCGTTGAGCCGCTTGTTGACACCGCCGACATAGAAAAATGTGCCCTTGGCCGCACGGCCCGAGGTGAGGTTGAACTTGTAGGTAACGTAACTGCCCTGCACCCAGCCCTTGGCGTTGACCTTGTTGTTGCGGCAGGCGATAACGCAGTAGGGCGTCTGCGCAAAGTCGATCTCCTCGAGGGCCATGAACTGAATGTATTCGTTGTTCGTGTCTCTACCCTTGGCGTCGGCCAGCATGCCCGTAATGACGATGGCGCTGCGGAACTCCTTGGCCAAAGGCTCGACCGTCATAATGATGGGCGCCTCATCGCCGGAATCCAGGCGGAACGAATGGAAACAGTCGCTGGCCGTACCGGGGAAGTAGCTGAACGCAGCGCGGTACTCCCCCCGGGTGCTTCCCTTGAAATGGATGCAGCCGTTCTCGTCGGTGGTGTGCCGGTGGGAGTAGAGTTCTCCGTCGTCGCCGATGAAGTTGAGCGTGAGCGGCTCGTTGGCACGCGGGGCGTCGGTCTTGGCGTCCATCACCTGAAGCGTGCGCGGCAGGAACCAGGCGCCGTCGTTGTCGTCGTCGCTGCACGAACCTGCCAGCAGGCAGGCCGTGAGCAGCAACAGGATATTCTGGAATTTCATGGAATCGTCATTTACTTGTTATACTTGATAGATACGTGGCCCAGCCGGTTCGTGGCGTTGGGCACGACCGACGACTTGCCGTCGGTTCCGGTCAGGCTGGCGCAGCGCAGACGAATGCTGACCGACGCCTTGTCCTGCAAAGCGGCGGGCAGGGCGAAGTCGAAGACCTTGAAGCCGGGCATGTAATGAGGCAGCGCATTTTTCGAGTCGCACTGGCCGATGACGGTATAGCTGCCGCCCGGAACGGCCGTCCACGACGTACCGTCGGTCGAATATTCGACTACGAAATCGCGCGGTCCGGTAGCCAGCAGCGAATTGGTCTCGATCTGCAACGACAGCTGCGAACGGATTCCCGAGGTCGAGACGTTGCTGATAAGCCAGTAGGTGTCCGTATCCCACAGCGCCGAATACATACCGCCGCCCTTGACCGTATTGGCCGTACCCTGACCGTTCGAGTCGACGTCGCCGCGCGGCTTGTTGCCGAAATAAATGCGGCCGCTGCCGGCGAGGAAGGCGTTGTAGAAACCGTCGGCATTGCTCTTGTAGAGCGAGGCGGACGCCGGGCCGGTCGTCGGGGCGACGTGGGTCACGCCCTCCTTGAATCCGGCGGGTTTGACACAGGTCCACTCGACGAGCACCTTGCTGAAGCTGTTCTCGCGCGAAGGGTCGAGGGCGATCTCCGCCTGGGTGAGGTGACGGATCTGGAAAGCGCCCATCTCCCCGAAATTGGAGTTGTACTCGCGGGTCAGGATGCCCGTGACGGTTCCCGAACCCATCGGCAGCGAATGACGGCGGTAATCCACGCCGAAATTGGTCAACATGTACAGATGGTCGCCGTTGATATCGCGCAGGCACGTGCCGTAGTACTTGGTGAGATTCTTGCCGTAGACATTGACGCCGCCGCCGGATACATAGTACTCGTCGTAGTTGACAAGACCGCCGTAAGGCATCGCGATCTCCACGTCGCGCAGCCGGACCAGCGAGAAAAGCATCTCGTCGGTCAGATCTCGGATGTAAACCTCGCGGGGCTGTACGGGCGAACCGGCCTCTTTCTGCATGATATGTTCGGCGGCGATACCCGTGAAAACTTTATAGGTGAACGTCCCTTCGGCAACCTCCTTCACGGTGCTGCCCAGCAGCCAGAGCCTTACGCGGTCGTTGCGGGCGACGCCCAGGTCGATCGTCGACTCGAAGAGCAGCGCACGGCCTTCGGCGTCCTGAATCGAATAACGCCGATTCGGGAAGTTGGCATTGCGTCCGTCGAGCACGATCTGCCCCGTGACGTAGACGTTTTCCTCCACGTCGCCGGTCCCGAGGGCTGCCGCAAAGGCGAAGTCCTTTTCCGTGGCGGCAGAGGGATTCATGCTGAAAGACTGGGTGATACGTACGGCCGCTTCGGTCGTGCGGCCGAACTCATCCTGATAGAGGAGCGAAATCACCGCGATGCGCCGTTCAGACGAGCCGTTCTCCCCGGCGTCGAATGCGAGTTTTCCGTCGGCGAGGGTCAGGTTTTCGATCCATGCCCCGCCTTCCTCGTCCCCGTAGCTGACCGAGAGGTCGATGCCCGAATCGACGGACGTTTCAACGGCGATTTCGTGGTGTGCTGCCGTGGCGGAAATCGGCAGGGCTTCGGTTTCGAGACGGATATACGACTCGACGGGCATTTGCGAAAGGATGAACGAGTCGCTGGCGTCGCCCGAGAGCGTCGTGGCCGTAATGACGGCCGTACGCTTCTCGGTCATCGAGGTATTCTCCGAGTAGGTGATGATCACCGAGGCGCTTTTGGCGCCCTTCGTCAGGTTGAGTGTGAACCAGTCCGCGTCGCTGTGGAGTTTCCACGACGTGTCCGAACGCAGGATGAAAGAGGCGGTGCTGCTCTCGGGGCCGATGACGACCTCGGGCTTGTCGAAATGCAGCGTGGAGGTCTCGTCGTCGTCCGAACAGCCGCAGAAGAGCGCCGCGGCGCTCAACACGACCGCCGTACGGGCGATAAACCGCTTGATGAAGTATGTGTTCATTGTTCAGTTTCTTTTAGGCATGGATATACGTTATTTGGCAAAGGACCACTCGATGACCACCGGGAAATGGTCCGAAGGGTACTTCTGCGAATACGAGGTGTTGACAATCGCCCACGACTGCACCTTCGTCCGGCCCTTGGTCACGAAAATATGGTCGATGCGCGAAGCCTTGGCCGGAGGTGTGGAGATATACTTGTAACCGTTGTAGGAGGGCCAGTCGGCGTTGACCTTATCGGTCGTACGGGCATAGCTGTCCACCAGCGTCCCGGAGGTAACGATCGTGTTGTAGACGTTGGTCTGCTGGTTCGAGTTGAAGTCACCGGTGCAGAAGGCCGGGGTCTTTCCGGCGATCTCCGCGACCTTCTCGATCAGCAGCTTATCCGCTTCCTCCGCATTCGGCCGATCAAAGCCGAACACGATGCTCAGTGCCATGGCAGCGCCGGTCACTGCACCGCACGAGTCGCCGTGGAAGCAGCCGCCGCCGAGGCCTGCGCTCAGGCGGAGCGCCTCATCGCGGTCCATGCCGAGGCGGAATGCCGCATACGGGAACACACACTGCGAGCAGTGGAAGCCGTCCTCCATCAGCGCGTCTGCACGCGCCTCTGTCATCGTTTTTTCCATAGCTCCTCCCGCTCAGTCAAAGTTGTATGCGGTCACGATGGGCTTGCGGCCCTCGGACTTATCATGGAAATACTCATAGAGGCTGATACCGAGGAACGAGCCGCTGATGTTCGTCAGGTTGTGGTAGCCATGGCCGCGCAGGCAACAGAGCGCGTAATAGCTCCGCTGGCTCGAGCGGCAGTGCAGGTACACGGGAACATCCTTCGGAATTTCCTCCATCCGCGCGCGCAGCTGCGTCAGCGGGATGTTATGGGAGCCGACGAGATGGCCCTCGGCGTACTCGCCCTCCTCGCGGACATCGACGATATACGCACCGGACTCCACAAGGGAGCGCACCTCGGACACATG
>ERZ835880.958-NODE-958-length-26519-cov-4.237530_pt1 | contig 26519 bp, 23 predicted proteins | sample MGYA00519944_ERZ835880 | MGnify/ENA primary metagenome ERZ835880 (study PRJEB31850, sample SAMEA3708787) | human gut metagenome | biome: human gut; feature: human-associated habitat; material: faeces | place: China | collected 2014 ... | reverse complement strand
TGAGGGACGGCGGGATGGCTTCATAAAAAAGAAAAAGAAACACAGAAGGGAAAAGGTGAATATATGAAAGCATTTCTTATATTAGAAGACGGGACTGTCTTTACCGGAACCAGTATCGGTTCGACAAAAGACATGATTAGTGAGATAGTGTTTAATACTTCAATGACAGGTTATCTGGAGGTATTAACCGACCCTTCTTATGCGGGACAGGCCGTAGTAATGACCTATCCATTGATTGGAAATTATGGCATCACACCGGATATGGAGTCAAGGAAGGCATGGCCGGATGGATATATCGTAAGAGAACTTTCCAGAATGCCAAGCAACTTCCGTTGTGAAGGAACAATTCAGGATTTCCTGAAAGAACAGGATATTCCGGGAATTGCAGGAATTGATACACGTGCCCTTACAAAGATTCTTCGTGAAAAGGGAACCATGAACGGAATGATCACCACGAACGAGAATTACAACTTAGATGAGATTCTCCCAAAACTGAAGGCATATACAGTTGGTGATGTGGTATCAAAAGTAACATGTGATGAAAAATATGTCTTAGAAGGCAATGGACCAAAGGTAGCTCTTATGGACTTTGGTGCGAAAAAGAACATTGCCAAGTCTTTAAATGAACGCGGCTGTGAAGTAACAGTCTATCCGGCAGGTACAAAGGCAGAAGAAATCATTGCTTCTGAACCGGACGGTATTATGTTGTCTAATGGACCTGGAGATCCGGAGACATGCGTATCTATTATCGAAGAGATCAAGAAATTATACAATACTGATATTCCTATTTTTGCAATTTGTCTTGGACATCAGCTTATGGCACTTGCAAATGGTGCAAAGACTTATAAGTTGAAATATGGACACCGCGGCGGTAATCATCCGGTGAAGGATCTGACAAATAACAGAGTATACATTTCTTCACAGAACCATGGTTATGCAGTTTCCGATGAAGGACTGCCGGATTGCATTGAAGTCACGCACAGAAGCGTCAACGACGGAACCATTGAAGGCATCCGCCATAAGACACTTCCGATTCAGGCAGTGCAGTATCATCCGGAAGCTTCACCCGGACCGAAGGATAACTTCTATCTCTTTGCTGAATTTACGAAGGCCATGGAGGAGTTCAAAAATGATAAATAAAGATGTGAAAAAAGTTCTCGTCATTGGCTCTGGTCCTATTGTCATCGGACAGGCAGCGGAATTCGACTATGCAGGTACCCAGGCCTGCCGTTCCCTGAAGGAAGAGGGAGTAGAGGTAATCCTGGTGAACTCCAACCCTGCGACCATCATGACTGATAAAGATATCGCAGATAAGGTATATATCGAGCCCCTGAACGTAAAGGTTCTGGAGCAGATCATTGAAAAGGAAAAGCCCGACAGCATCCTTCCCACTCTGGGAGGACAGGCTGGTCTGAACCTCGGTATGGAGCTGGAGGAGTCCGGTTTCCTGGCTGCTCATAATGTAAAGCTGTTAGGTACTACCGCAGCTACCATTCGTAACGCCGAAGGACGTCAGGAGTTCAAAGACCTGATGGAGCGCATCGGTGAGCCCTGTGCAGCATCCAGGGTCGTTGAAAATGTGGAAGACGGTGTGGAATTCACCAATACCATCGGCTATCCGGTCGTACTGCGTCCCGCTTATACCCTGGGAGGTTCCGGTGGCGGTATCGCTCACAATCAGGTAGAACTGGAAGAGATCCTGGAGAACGGTTTACGTCTGTCCCGTGTGGGTCAGGTACTGGTAGAGCGTTGTATTGCAGGCTGGAAAGAGATCGAGTACGAGGTAATGCGTGACAGCGCAGGCAACTGCATCACCGTATGTAACATGGAGAACATCGATCCCGTCGGCGTGCATACCGGAGACAGTATCGTAGTAGCTCCTTCCCAGACCCTGAGCGACAAGGAGTACCAGATGTTACGTACTTCCGCTCTGAAGATCATCAACGAACTGCAGATCACCGGTGGATGTAACGTACAGTTTGCACTGCATCCCACCAGCTTTGAATATTGTGTTATCGAGGTTAACCCCCGTGTCAGCCGTTCTTCCGCACTGGCAAGTAAGGCGACCGGTTATCCTATCGCAAAGGTAGCAGCGAAGATCGCACTGGGCTTTACCCTGGATGAGATCAAGAACGCCATCACCCACAAGACCTATGCCAGCTTCGAGCCGACACTGGACTACTGTGTCGTGAAGATTCCCAGACTGCCTTTTGATAAATTTATCACTGCAAAACGTACTCTGACCACCCAGATGAAAGCAACCGGTGAGGTTATGAGTATCTGCAATAACTTCGAGGGAGCACTGATGAAGGCTATCCGTTCCCTGGAGCAGCATGTGGACTGCCTGCGCAGCTATGATTTCAGCGCTTTGTCTGTGGAGGAACTGTTAGAGCGTCTGAAGATCGTGGATGACCAGCGTATTTATGTCATTGCGGAAGCTATCCGTAAGGGCATCAGCTACGAGCAGATCCACGACATTACCAAGATCGACCTGTGGTTCATCGACAAGATTGCCATTCTGACCGAGATGGAGCATGCGCTGGAGACACAGCCGTTGACGGTTGATCTGTTGAAGGAAGCCAAGAGAATCGAGTTCCCGGATAACGTGATCGCAAGACTGACCGGCAAGACCGAGGAAGAGATCAAGAAGATGCGTTATGACAACGGCATTAAGGCTGTCTACAAGATGGTAGACACCTGTGCTGCAGAGTTCGCAGCTTCCACTCCTTATTACTATTCCGTATTTGGCGGCGAGTGCGAAGCCAAGGAGACCACCGGACGCAAGAAAGTCCTGGTACTGGGTTCCGGTCCTATCCGTATCGGACAGGGTATCGAGTTCGACTATTGTTCCGTACATGCTACCTGGGCATTCTCCAAGGCAGGCTATGAGACCATTATCATCAATAATAACCCGGAGACCGTAAGTACCGACTTCGATATTGCGGACAAGCTGTATTTCGAGCCTTTGACTCCGGAAGATGTGGAATCTATCGTAAATATTGAGCATCCCGATGGTGCTGTGGTACAGTTCGGCGGACAGACCGCTATCAAGCTGACTGAGAGCCTGATGAAGATGGGCGTGCCTATCTTAGGTACCAAGGCGGAGGATGTAGATGCCGCTGAGGACAGAGAACTGTTCGACAAGATTCTGGAAGAGACCGGGATTCCCCGTGCAGCCGGCGGCACTGTATACACCGCAGAGGAAGCTAAGGCGGTTGCTAACAGACTGGGCTATCCCGTACTGGTGCGTCCTTCCTATGTATTGGGCGGACAGGGCATGCAGATCGCTATCTCCGATGAAGAGATCGAAGAATTCATGGAGATCATCAACCGTATCGCACAGGATCACCCGATCCTGGTAGATAAGTATTTACAGGGTAAGGAGATCGAGGTCGATGCTGTATGCGACGGTACCGATATCCTGATCCCCGGTATCATGGAGCATATCGAGAGAACCGGTATCCACTCCGGAGACAGTATCTCCGTATATCCGGCTCCGACTATTGATAAAGTAGTAAAAGAGAAGATCGCAGAGTACACCAGAAGGCTGGCAAAGGCACTGCATGTCAAGGGACTGATCAATATCCAGTTCATTGCCATCGGTGACGAGGTATATGTCATTGAGGTTAACCCCCGCTCTTCCCGTACCGTACCTTATATCAGTAAGGTAACCGGTATTCCTATCGTGGATCTGGCGACCGAAGTGATCATCGGCAAGACCATCCGTGAGCTTGGCTACGAGCCCGGCTTACAGCCTGAGGCAGAGTATTTTGCCATCAAGATGCCCGTGTTCTCCTTCGAGAAGATCCGCGGTGCCGAGATCAGCTTAGGACCGGAGATGAAGTCTACCGGTGAGTGTCTGGGTATCGCCAAGACCTTCAATGAGGCTCTGTACAAGGCATTCCTGGGAGCAGGTGTAGAACTGCCCAAGTACAAGAACATGATCATCACCGTGAAGGATGCGGATAAGGGTGAAGCCATTGAAGTCGGAAGACGCTTCGAAAAGCTGGGATACACCATTTATGCTACCAGAAGTACCGCAGCTGCTCTGAATGAAGCAGGTGTGAAAGCAAGAAAGGTCAACAAGATCTCTCAGGAATCCCCGACCGTTATGGACCTGATCCTGGGACACAAGATCGACCTTGTCATCGATACCCCGACCCAGGGCCGCGACAAGACCAGAGACGGTTTCCTGATCCGCCGTACCGCTATCGAGACCGGTATCTACTGCATCACTGCAATGGACACCGCCAATGCTCTCGTGACCAGCATGGAGCATATGAACGATTGTAAGGAACTGACGCTGGTGGATATTGCACAACTGTAAGATATAAAATGGATAAGAACAGTGGAGTCGCGAAAGTTGCTCCACTGTTTGTGTTTGTGACAAAAACAAAGTGTTGACAAATGTCCGCGAAAGGAATAAAATACAAACAGTTAAAGACATAAAGGCTGTGAAGAGAAGAGTAGGAGAAGAGATACGTCGCAGAGAGTCCCGGCAGGTGGGAAGGGATATGGAAGGCTTCTTTGAACATGGTCTCGGAGCTTTGCACCGACTTCGTATTCGGACAGGATATCCGGCAGATACGGACAGGCTGCAACGAGAGTACCCGTTATCGTACCTGACTATCGATGAGCGTTTGTTTGTCCGTAGTTGCAGAGGCCTGATCCCGTGAGAGATGGGCGAATTAAGGTGGTACCGCGGAAGAATGTTCCGCCCTTAAATTTTAATTTAAGGGCGGTTTTTTATTATGTCAAAAAGAGAAGAACTGATCAGAGAATATTGCAGACAGGTAAATGAAAGCCTGCATTTTATACAAAAATACATGGAAGGGATCGTTCCCGCTGGCCGATGCAGCGAAGAACTGTATTGGGAGACCAAGAAGATCAGTGAGGAACTGCAGAAGAGCAATCATGAACAGACCGCATTGATCCGGGCCTATCTGCGGGAGGCGGCACAACTGTACGTAGAGGGGGAGCCCTGGAAAACCCGCATTACGGACCGAAGACTTTGCCGTAATACGATCCTGAATCATTTACAGATGCTGGCGAATGTCAGCTTCTGGCTGAGAGAACAGGGAGAGCCACTGGCAGAGGAAGTCTGTGGATGGCTGTTAGCCCAGGAGACAGCGGATGTGCAGAAAGTTAGATCCGGACAAAGTCTGGAAGTTGCCAGAGAGATCTATCCGGCCGTGCAGAGAAAGAGAGCATAGGAGCGGTCGGCTGTAAAAGCACAAATTTGAAAATAAAATCCGTGGGGACAGCATATACTAGGCGTATGGTAAATATTGTATGATCGTAAGCCTGTATCCCGCAGGCGGATTGGAGTCTCATGTTAGAAGAACATTATCCTTTTGTTGCGCAGCCTCTTCCCTACGAATATGATGCCCTGCTTCCGGTATTAGATGAGGAAACACTTCATTTTCATCACGACAAGCATTATCAGACCTATGTGGATAAGCTGAATGCCACCCTTGCCGATTATCCGCAGTTACAGCAGATGTCCTTGACGGAACTGCTCACTTCGGAGGATAATATACTTGCGTCCCTGCCGGAGGAAGCCCGGAAAAGCATTCACAATAACGGTGGCGGTGTATATAATCATCAGCTGTATTTTGACAGTATGCGAAGCCCGGCAGGACAGGAGCCCTGTGGAGCTCTGGAGGAGGCGCTGGTCCGGGATTTTGGATCGGTGAGACAATGGAAAGAACAGATGTCACAGGCAGCCACGGGGGTATTTGGCTCTGGATGGGCATGGCTTGTGAGTGACCAGGACGGTACTCTGATGGTCCTTACTACAGCGAATCAGGATGTCCCGGATTTGAAATTGTATACCTCCATATTTCCCATAGATGTGTGGGAGCATGCCTATTATTTACAGTATCAGAACCGCAGGCCGGATTACGTGGAAGGATGGCATAAGCTGATCCACTGGAAAAAAGCGGGACGACGTTACGAACAGGTACTTTGCAGACTGGAAAGAGCGGCCGGGGAAGCGGAAAAATTGCAAAATGACAGCCGCACAACAGAAGCGAACGACAGATAGTGTGCAACGTGCGGAACAGAAGAACAGAAAGAGGAAAATGACTATGGAGAACAGACCGATCATAAAAAAGGAACAGGTAGAGACCGTCTACGACAGCAGATTTATCAAGGTATTTGATCTGCAATATGAGCCGGGAAAACATTATTTTGATGCTACCAGAAGAGCCAAAGATAATCTGGCAGCGGTAAAGAGCGACGAAGAATTCAGACAGATGCTGCCGGATGCAGTCAGCTGCGTTGTGATCCTGAAGATCAGAGGACAAGAACCGAGACTTTGCTTAAGCCGTGAGTATCGTTACCCGGCAGGACATTTTCTGCTGAGCGTTCCGGCAGGACTTTTAGACCCGGAGGATGCAACGGAAGAAAATCCCGTATTCCATGCGGCAGCCCGGGAGCTTCGGGAAGAGACCGGCATCACACTGGAAGAGAGCGACAGCATCCGTCTGGTGAATCCGCTGGTATTCAGTACCCCCGGTATGACGGATGAGAGCAATGCACTGGTGCAGATCATATTGAACCGTGAAGAGATGCCGAAGGTAAGTCAGGAAGGCGCCGTTGGAACGGAATGTTTTGATGGTTTTCTGCTGCTGACCAAAGAAGAAGCACAGAAAATCTTAAAAGACGGCGTGGATGACCAGGGATTTTTTTACCCGTTATATACCTGGGCGGCATTGATGTGCTTTGCGACGGGAATGTGGAAATAATTTTTGAATAAATAAGACGATGAACGAAAAGCGTGTGGAGAGATCTGCACGCTTTTTTGAAATTTGTAACAAATAGCGAAAAATTCTTCGTTATGATTAACAAAGAGGAAGGTTGCCGTTCGCTCAATTGATTTTCCAATTGCTCAATTGTATAAGATGTCATTATATTGTATAATGATGTCATTATCAAGTACAATTAAGAAGCAAAGACATCATGCAGAAAGAGCAATTTGGTATATTGCTTACGACTTTAAGAAAGAAAAACGGAATCAGCCAGAAAGAGATGGCGGAGTGGTTGTCGGTCTCTGTTTCGGCGGTAAGCAAATGGGAACATGGAAAGAATCTTCCGGATATGACGATGCCTGGCAGCATTGCGGAAATCCTTCAGGCATCCTGTGATGAATTGCTGAATCCGGAAAAGACATTGGAGAGATTAGCGAATCCAGAACCGCAGAAAGGAGAGACAGAGGAAACGGATATGAAGGGATATACATTCCTGAATGTAGAATGAAAGGAGCAGCTATGAAGAAAATTTTTTCAAATTACTACAAAATTATTTTGTCGGTTGTGATCCTGATTGTCCTGGTGGCACTGAAGGAGAATTACAAAACTTCTTTTGATGAAATGAGCGGAGTCCGGACGGTGGTACGCATGCTGCTCTACACGGCATGGGGATTCCTGCTGGCAACAAAGACCAGACGGGACAAAGCAAAAGCTGTGGAATATGTTGCTTTTGCTGTTGTCTGTGTGGCTGCGCTTAATCTGCTAATTCCCATCTGGAAATTTCAGATAGCGTTTTATGCTTTTGTCGCAGGTGTTCCGGGACTTTATTTTATGGTATTTATCCTGACCGGAATGTTAGGCGGTTATATATGGGGACCGGTTGATAAAACGGACCGTAAATAGTGCCGGATATATCAGGAGCATTGATCCGATGGCAGAAGATATTGCCCAGGGTGTAGAGATAGCAACAGCAGAGTAGAATGGCGGAGGTGTCTATGGGTAAAAAACTGATTAAGTGTCTGATGATTTTAACAATAGTATGGGCAATGACCGGTTGTGGAAAGCAGGAGATGATCCGCTGTGAGTATACAAATGAGGCAGCAGGGTACACCTTAAGCATAGACAGACCGTTAGAGTGGACGGCAAAGCTCCAGGAAGGGTGGCTGGCAACCGAGACAGAGGAAGCCAGTCCCGACGAGGGAATCCGGATTTATACGGATAACAAATACAAAATCGTAGATGAAGTCGAGATGGATTAGTGATTGCTTTGAAAAATAAATATTGACATATATAGATAGCCGATATATATTATAGACAACGATATATATCGGCTATCTATATAAGGAGGACAAAAAATGGCTGTGGACAAATCACTGATGTCGGGAAGTATGACGATGCTTTTGCTCAGATTACTGGCGGAGAAGGATATGTACGGATACGAGATGATCGATACACTGCGGAAAAAATCCTGTAACGTGTTCGAGTTAAAAGCAGGTACGCTGTATCCGCTGTTGCATGGGCTGGAAGCGAAGGGCCTGCTTACGGTATATGAGCAGGAATATGCAGGCAAGACGAGGAAGTATTACAGTATTACGAAAGAGGGCAGAAAATTACTGGAAACCAAAAAAGCGGAGTGGATGGAATATCAGTCTGCAGTGACCAGTGTTCTGGCAATGGGGGTATAGGGATGGAGACATATTTGGAAAAACTGCTGTCACAGATTCGCTGCAAAAAAGCCAGACCTTATATCGCTGAGGAGATAAGAGACCATATAGAATGCCAGATTGCAGACAATCTTTCCGAAGGGATGACCTCTGAGGAAGCAGAGAAAAATGCGGTTGCGGACATGGGAGATCCGGTGGAAGTCGGTATCTCACTGGACAGAATCCACAAGCCTAAGATTGCATGGAGGTTACTTGTGATCGTAGGAATTTTAAGCCTGCTGGGCATTCTGATACAGCAATCCATTCTCAGACAACCCGGTTATCAGGAGCTGGAAACATGGAGACAGGAAGTGTACCGCTATACTACGGAGGGTTTTGTCTCATGTATTGCTATTGGATTCCTCCTCATGTGTGTGATCTACTTCCTAGATTATACCGTAATTGCAAAGTACTCCAGGTTCATCGGAGGAGCTATTCTGATTCTGGGAGGGCTGCGGGTGGCAGGCTTCGGTGGTCTGGATGTCAACGGAATCGGCAACTGGATCGGATTTGGAAGGCTCCGGGTGGCGGTTACTTCCCTGATGATGTTCTATGTGCCGATTTACGGCGCTATCCTATATAAATACAGGGACGGTGGTGTATCCGCACTGTGCAGGGCGATCCTGTGGCTGATCCTTCCGGTATTTATTACATCCCGAATCCCCAGCCTCGGTGTGGCTGTCATCATGATGGTCAGTATGCTGATAGAACTTACGGTGGCTGTCTGGAAGGGGTGGTTTCAACTGCCTGTGAAAAAGACGATTATCGGTGTGTGGCTGTTTTTCGCAGCAGTACCTGCTATCTTACTGACTGTAAAGTACGCATTTCATATGCTGGAAACGTATCAGGAAGCCAGGATCCGTTCCTATTTATCCCATTCCGGAGATGCCAATTACATGACGGCCACGCTTCATAAATTTAATGAAAATATTTTACTTTGGGGCAACAGTGGAAAAGATGTGGTGGGAGGTTTGCCGGAATTCAATCAGGATTACATTTTCTCTTATATTCTGAACAGTTACGGACTGCTGGCCGGAATCTTTGTAGCCGCAATCCTAGCAGCACTGGTATTGTTTATGTTCGGAGCTGCGGCCCGACAGAAAAATGAACTAGGCATGGTGATGGGATTCGGATGCGGAATGATCATTTTATTAAATATTTCTCTGAACTTTGCGGGAATGTTGGGATGGATCCCGCTGACATCGACCTTCCTGCCGTTCTTATCTGTTGGCAGAAATAATATTTTACTGTGCTACGCACTGGTGGGAATTATCCTGAGTATTTACAGATACAAAGATGTATATCCAAAAAAGTTCAAGGCGTCACAGGTATCATTGCAGAAGACCATTACTTTGAATCTGAATATGTAACATGGTAATAAAAGTAATGCAAATAAAAAGTCCATGAGCAGGAAAACTGTCCATGGACTTTTCTATATCGTGAGCAGAACTCATTTAATGCATTTCGTAAGCTTACGAGGGCAATACCGACAAAATCAGTATCTCTACACTCATCATATCGTTCATCCGTCCGGATTTCACGGCTTCCTCAGTCTCCACGCACTGCTTTACCGCATTTTTCAGCACGGAAGTCTTGAAATGGGATGCCTGTGCCACATATTTTCCGGCGGCAAAGGGCGGTACACCAATCTTGGAGGCAATGGTCTTGTTGTCGTGGCCTCTGTTTTTTAATTCTTTGGTCTGGAGCAGCAGGTTACACTGCCTGGCGATCAGGAACAGCACCCGCATGGGTGGCTCCTTCAGTGCCAGCAGATCGTAATAGAGCTGCAAGGCTTTCTGCGGCTGCTTTTCCGCAATGGCATTGACCATATCGAAGATGTGGTTGGTGATGCGAGTGGTGCAGACCGCTTCCACATCCTCTGCGGTGACTACATCCCGGTCCAGACAGTAGCAGATCAGCTTTTCCAGTTCCATCTGGATATTTTCCATGTCCGTGCCGGTTTTGGAGAGCAGCAACTGTGCGGTGTTCTCGGAGATTTTTTTCCCTTCCCGGCCCAGGATACCGGCAATCCAGCGTTTTAGGGAATTCTCATCCTGTACCGTGAATTCTGCCACATAACCCTTGGATTGCACGGTCTTATACAGTTTACTCCGCTTATCCACTTCGCTTTCCGTGAACACGAAAAAGGTGGTGTCATTGGGACTTGCCAGGTATTCCGCCAGCTTTTCCCCACCGGCTTTGAAGAGCCCGGTATCTTTGAAAAACATGACACGGCGCTCTGCCAGAAAAGGCAGCGTCTCTGCTAGATCAATGACCTCTCCCACAGAAAAATCTTTTCCCTGATAGAAGTGGGTGTTCATCTCGTCCCCCTCCTGACACAGAGCCTTGCGCAGACGGGTCGTGTACTGGTTTTTCAGATAACGCTCCTCTCCGTAGAGCAGATAGATCTGTTTGAAATTGCTGTTCTTGATGTCTTCGTTGATCCGCTGCATGAATTGATCCTTTCTGGGAAAATGCGGTTACTTCTACATTAGATTCCTAAAAGAGTATACCCCATTTCCTATTGAGGTTTCAAGGGGTGTATGCTATTATGGAACAAAACAGTTTGACCATGGACATATACGAGAGACAAAATTATGCTTGCATGATTTTGCAAACGAATATGTCCGTGAGTTAAGCGCCGATTCATGAGCAAAGGTAGTCACGAAGTGACGGAAAGCGCGGCAGCGCGACTTTGCGAATGGCGCGGTTCGAACGTGGGACAGCGCGGTTCGACCTTCATACCATAAGAGGAAGGAAGAGAAAAATGAGCAAGAAAAGCGGATTCATTCAGGAATTTAAAAAGTTTATTTTGAGGGGAAATGTAATGGATATGGCAGTCGGCGTGATCGTCGGCGGAGCATTCACCGCTATCGTTACTTCTCTGAATCAAGATGTCCTGACACCGATTCTGGCCATCTTCGGAGGCACGGATTTTTCGAATTTATATGTAAAGCTGGGAAGCGGCGATACGGCACCGGTATTGATGTACGGTAATTTTATCACGGCAGTTATCAACTTCCTGATCACAGCATTTGTGATCTTCTGTCTGGTAAAATTCATCAATAAGCTGGGAGACACCCTGCATCACAAAGAGGAAGCACCGGCAGCGCCCACGACGAAAAAATGCCCGTTCTGTAAGAGCGAGATCGCTATCGATGCCACAAGATGCCCTCATTGTACTTCTCAGTTAGACAAATAGGAACCGGTAATACAGATACGGCCGTGGAGGAAAGCATGGGAAAAATACACAGGAAAATAGTGGCAGCAGGAGTCTGCTGTCTGATGACAGGCATGCTGACAGGCTGCGGAAGTGATACCACGAAGATCACCGAAGGAATGCAGTTGGTGGAAACTCTGGATTATCAGGGGGCATTGAATGCCTTTGACGAAGCGGAAGCACAGAAAGAGGACAGCCGTCTGATCGCAAGAGGCCGGGGAATCGCCAGCATGGGGCTGACAGAGTATGATCAGGCCGTAGAATATTTTACACAGGCCCTGGAACTCAGTGACGGCTGGGTTCAGAACGTGGACTATGATATGAATTACTATCTGGCGGCGGCATACACCAAGAACGGACAGCCTGCGGAAGCCAAAAAGGTATACGATGCCATTCTGGGCCTGAAGCCGGAGGAAAAGGACGCTTATTTTCTCAGAGGTTCTGCAGAACTGGAGCTGGGAGATTATGAGAGTGCCAAAGCGGATTTTGATCAGGCAATCTCCATGGATCCGAAAAATTATGACCGGTTAATAGAAATCTATGAAGCCCTGGCAGCGCACGGCTACCGTGAGGTCGGTCAGGAATATCTGCAAAATGTACTGGACACAGCCAAACAACTGGATGCTTATGACAGCGGACGGATCTATTATTATCTGGGAGAATACCAGAAAGCTTATCTGGCGCTGGATGAAGCCCGGGATAAGGGAGGCGCGGACAGCTATCTCTATCTGGGAAGAGCCTATGCGGCTACCGGAGATTATAACTATGCGTCCAGTGTGTACAACAATTATCTCTCCAAGCAGGGGCCGAATGCAGAAATCTACAATGAACTTGGTCTGTGCGAAATGGCAAAAAAGGAGTATCAGAATGCTCTGGCGGCATTTCAGGCGGGAAAACAGATCGAAGGAAACAGCCTGATGCAGACCTTGTGCTTTAATGAAATTGTAGCATATGAGTATCTGGAAGATTATCAGCAGGCAGAAGTACTGATGAATGCTTATTTACAAAATTACCCGGATGACCAGGCAGCCATCCGGGAGCAACAGTTCCTGTCCACCAGATAAAAAGACAATAGAATTTATCGATCAATCATTGGCAGAGTCTTCCCGCGAGGAAGATTCTGCTTTTTCTCTTAATTGCAGCAGATCCACAAAATCCAGCAGAGAAGCCATGTTTTTCGGATTAAAATGCTGTATCACCTCTACCACATCGGATACGGTGGTGCCGGGGACACATTCCTGTCTCAGAACTTCCGGATTGTAACGATAAGGAGTCCGACCCAACAGATAATCGATGGTTACATCGAAATATTCCGCTAATTGTATTAAAGCTTCCTGATCCGGGAAGTGAATATTGTTCTCGTAATTCGAAATGGTGCCAACGGATACTTTCAGTATGGCAGCCAGTTCTTTCTGATAAATGCCCCGTTCTTCCCGCAGGGATGCCAGAATTTCACCGAAACTCCTCATAATGCCTCGCATTCTGCCGCAGATGCAGCCTATTTAAATGTTTTCTTTTAAGATTTGATAAATTCTATTTTACTATATTTTAGTTTTAAAGGAATATGAATTTAGAAATCGAGGAAAATAATGAAAAAATGCTCCTAGAATTAATTTTAACTAAAAAGTACAAATTATGCAGGAAAATATCCATTGAGAAATCCTCTCATTAACACCTATTGCTATTTTGAAGAAAGCCGGATATAATAATCCAAGAGTTAGGTACAACTAACTAATGAGTGAATCATGTGAAACTCCTCAGAGAAAACGGAGCTGCTGAATCCGCGGACTGCCGGGAGGCCATCTTCCGGGAGGAGTTTTTCAGCCCTTATACACAGGGATGGGGGATTCACGAAAGAGAAGGTTTGGGAATAAAAAGTTTAGAATAGAGGATAAAGGAGAAGAACAAGATGAACTATTTAGAGATTGAAAAAGTCATTGGACGAGAGATTCTGGATTCCAGAGGCAATCCTACCGTAGAAGCAGAGGTAACTCTGGTAGACGGTACCATCGGACGCGGCATGGCTCCCAGTGGAGCATCTACCGGTGAGTTCGAGGCACTGGAACTGAGAGACGGCGATAAGAGCAGATATCTGGGCAAGGGTGTTCAGAAGGCTGTAGAAAATATCAATACTGTAATCAATGAGACTCTGCAGGGAATGGATGCATCCGATATTTATGCCATTGATAAGGCAATGATCGATGCAGACGGAACCAAGGATAAGTCCAGACTGGGAGCCAATGCGATCCTGGCAGTATCCATTGCCAGCGCGAGAGCAGCAGCAATCTCCCTGGATATTCCCCTGTATCGTTTCCTGGGCGGTATCTCCGGCAACAGACTTCCGGTTCCCATGATGAACATTATCAACGGCGGCTGTCATGCACTGTCCTCCGGCCTGGATGTACAGGAATTCATGATCATGCCCGTAGGTGCGCCTTCCTTCAAGGAATGCTTAAGATGGTGCGCTGAAGTATTCCACGCACTGGCTTCTATTTTAAAGGACAGAGGACTGGCTACTTCCGTAGGTGATGAGGGTGGTTTTGCACCGGCATTGAAGTCTGACGAAGAAGCTATCGAGACCATCTTAGAGGCTGTAAAGAAAGCCGGTTATGAGCCCGGCAAGGATTTCAAGATCGCTATGGATGCTGCTTCCAGCGAGTGGAAGACCGGCAAGGTGGGCGAGTACAAGCTGCCTAAGGCAGGCACCGTATTTACCTCCGAAGAACTGATCGCACATTGGAAGAAACTGGTGGAGAAATACCCCATCATTTCTATAGAAGATGCACTGGATGAGGAAGACTGGGAAGGCTGGAAGAAGCTGACCGCAGAACTGGGCGACAAGGTACAGTTAGTCGGCGACGACCTCTTCGTAACCAATACCGAGAGACTGGCAAAGGGAATCTCCCTTGGCTGTGGTAACTCCATTCTGATCAAGCTGAACCAGATCGGATCCGTATCCGAGACTCTGGAGGCCATCAAGATGGCACACAAGGCCGGTTATACCGCTATTTCCTCCCACCGTTCCGGTGAGACCGAGGATACCACCATTGCAGACCTGGCAGTGGCACTGAACACCTGTCAGATCAAGACCGGTGCTCCCAGCAGAACCGAGCGTGTGGCGAAATACAACCAGCTGCTCCGTATCGAAGAAGAACTGGGTGCAGCAGCCGTATATCCCGGCATGGGCGCATTCAACGTTCAGAATTAATTTGCTTTTACCCAAAACTATTTTGGTTTCTCTTTTTCTCTTCAGGGACTGTTCGAAAGGACAGTCCCGTTTGCGTTTTTCTTTTTTAAAAACCTTGCAACATTTTTTCTCCCATCTGTATCTAAGATAGAGCGGCAGGGAAAATGGCGTAAGATCCCGGGAACAGCAGAAGGAAGCCGCGGAAGAAAAAATACATTATTTCATATTGACTTTTCCGAAACCTATGTGATAAAATCTCACCGTTGCGAAAATAGCATAGAGACTTTAGGTAAGAATTGGAAACGACACATGTGCGCACTGCTCACTGATTAACGAACAACACACATGTGTCTTTTTGCGCCCATTTTTAGAAAAGGAGGGCATTAATTCATGCCGAAAACAAGATTACAGAACATTATTTTCACCCTGATCATGGCATTCGTTATGGTATACGCCATGGTCTGCTACAACATTGCACTGGACAAAGGAGGAATGACCAACGAGATCTTCCTGTTAGCGTTCCACGAAATTCCCATCATGTGGCCCATTGCCTGCATTCTGGAGTATTTCGCAGTGGAAAAGCTGTCCCGGAAGCTGGCATTCCGCATGGTATCCCCGGAGGATAAGCCCGTTTTCATTACTTTAGCGATCTCTTCCATGATCGTATGCCTGATGTGCCCGGTGATGAGCTTTATCGCCACCTGCCTCTTCATGCACCCCGGCAACCAGATCATCGCCCTGTGGCTGCAGAAGACCGTCCAGAACTTCCCCATGGCCCTGTGCTGGCAGATCTTTTTCGCAGGCCCAGGAGTGCGGAATGTCTTTGGATTTGTTGTGGGATTTATATTGGATAGAAAAAGTATAATTGACTATCATCTGTGAGTGTGCTAACATGAGCAAATAAAGAGACAACGAAGTCCGTGGAAACGGAAAGCGTTGTCTCTTTTATTTTGTAGAAAAAGTCAGGAAATTACGAGGTGAAACCTATGAGTGAGCAGGAAAAGAAGCAAAATACAGTTGCAGAGGTGTTAGTAAAATGTCTGGAAAACGAGGGCGTGAAATATGTCTTCGGGATTCCGGGGGAGGAAAATCTGGATATGATGAATGCACTGGAAAAATCGGACATCCGGGTGATCGTGGTGCGGCATGAACAGGGAGCGGCATTCATGGCTGATATGTACGGAAGACTGACGGGAAAAGCAGGTGTGTGTTTCTCAACGTTGGGCCCCGGTGCCACGAACCTGATCACAGGCACGGCAGATGCTAATTCCGACGGTGCACCGCTGATTGCCATTACCGGACAGGTGGGAACGGAGCGGATGCATTTGACTTCTCATCAGTATCTGGATCTGGTAGAGCTGTTTGCGCCAATCACCAAGCGGAGCAAACAGATCGTGAACCCCAATTCCGTCAATGAAATCGTCAGGATCGCTTTTAAATATGCGGAGAGTGAGAAGCCGGGAGCCTGTCATGTGGATCTTCCCACGAACGTGGCGAAGCTTCCGGTCAGCTCCGGTATTGCCGCACAGCCTTTGAAAAAGCCGGAGAGGGATAAGGAGTACGCATCCTTTTCCAGTATCGATCAGGCGGCGGCCATGATCTTCAAGGCAAAGCACCCGGTGATCCTGGTGGGACACAGTGCGGTGCGCAATCACGCCGGGGAGGCTCTTACCAGCTTCGCAGATGTCCTGAAGATCCCGGTGGTCAATACCATGATGGCCAAAGGCATCATTCCTTATAACAACAAATATTCCCTCTGGACCATAGGCATCCCCCAGAAGGATTATCAGAACAAGGTGCTGGATATGGCAGATCTGGTGATCGCCGTCGGTTATGATATTGTGGAATTCGCTCCCGGCAAATGGAACGGAGAGGGGAAACATAAGATTATTCATATCGACCAGAGGCCGGCGCATATCAACATGCTGTACCAGCCAGAGGTGGAAGTTGTCGGAGACATTTCCTATTCTTTACAGCAGATCCTGTACCGCAGTGACGCAAAAGAGGAGCCGGAAGAATTTCTCAAACTGCGGGAAGAAATGGTGGCGGAATATGAAAGCTATGCGGATGACACCTCTTTTCCCATGAAGCCACAGAAAATACTGTACGATGTCCGGAAATTTATGGGTGCGGATGACATCGTGATCTCGGATGTGGGCGCTCATAAAATGTGGATTGCCAGAGAGTACAACTGTTACGAACCCAATACCTGCATCATCTCCAACGGTTTTGCCACCATGGGCATCGCAGTGCCGGGGGCTGTGGCAGCCAAGTTGATCTACCCGGAGAAAAAGGTACTGGCGATCTCCGGAGACGGCGGATTCATGATGAATAGCCAGGAGTATGAGACAGCCCTCAGAGAGGGGACACCCATTGTGACTCTGATCTTCTCCGATGCCAGCTATGGTCTGATCAAATGGAAGCAGATGGATCACTTCGGACACAACTGCTTTGTGGATTTCCAGAATCCCGATTTTGTGAAATATGCGGAAAGCATGCATGCCAAAGGCTACCGCGTGGAGAAGGCGGAAGACCTGCTGCCGATCCTGGAGGATGCCTTTCAGCAGAAGGTCCCCTGCATCATCGACTGTCCTGTGGACTACAGCGAAAATACCAAGCTCTCGGAGTATCTGCATGATAAGTTTGAGAAGTAGAGTTTTAACTAGAGAGTTACGAAAGCATAGCCGCGCATAGGCATAGTGAAGACAGCGATGGGCGCTCGTGCACAATTCGCTGTCTTTACTTATGCCGAGATGTGGCAAACGCCGCGATATGAAATAAGATTGGCAGCGTTCTTTGCTGACAATCTTATGAATAGCGTGGCTCATTGCGGATGGTAGTTTCAAATCCACGAACGTCCACAGCAAACGGAACATCCTTCCGCGGTGGGCATCGCGGCATTTATTATAGCTTACGTTACGAAATGCCCTGTAATTTACGTTTTTTCTCTGTTGAGCCCCGGAAGTTTCCGACAAGCGGGGCGTAATCCGTGTTTTTTCTCTGTTGAGCCCCGGAAGTTTCCGACAAGCGGGGCGAAATCCGTGTTTTTTCTCTGCTGAGCCCCGGAAGTTTCCGACAAGCGGGGCGTAATTCGTGTTTTTTCTCTGTTGAGCCCCGGAAGTTTCCGACAAGCGGGGCGTAATTCGTGTTTTTTCTCTGCTGAGCCCCGAAAGTTTCCGACAAGTGGGGCGAAATCTACATTTTTCTTCTACTATGTCCCGAAGATAAACCCCTCCGCAATGAGCCACGCTATTCATAAGATTGTCAGCATAAAACGCTGCCAATCTTATTTCATATCGCGGCGTTCGCCGCATCTCGGCATAAGTAAAGACAGCGAATTGTGCGCAAGCGCCCATCGCTGTCTTCACTATGCCTATGCGCGGCTCATTGCTCGCGTAACTTTCCATTTACAGTGTAATATTATCCACCTTTTTCCATTCGAAAAAAATCCCCCTTTTTGAAAATTTGCTATCTGTTGCCTGATGGAAACTAATGGTAGAATTCAATTATCAAATAAAACAGACGGCCGTCAGTGATAATGATAAATACAAAAAACAATATTTACCTATTGGGAGGACGAGTGTATGAAGCGTAAATTATTATCTACCGTACTTGCGGTAACCATGGCAGTATCCAGGCTGACCGGATGTGGACGGAGCGGAACAAATGAAGCAACAGGAACAGGCGCTGCAACGACAGATGCCAAAACAGAGACCTATCGTGTCCGGATTCCTATAGACAGCTGCGATTTTTCCCTGGCGCATTACGAAGCAGACGGGGAAGAGGCGGATGAGAATTCTGAACACTTTTCTTTTGAAAGATTGGAAAAATACATTCTGCCACTGCTGGATGCGGCGGAGAAAGCTTACGGCGGGAAGCTGGATATCCTCCTGTCCCCCTGGAGTCCGCCGGTCTACATGAAGACCAATGGAGAGCGGAACAACGGCGGCAAATTAAAGCCGGAATACCGGAAGCGCTGGGCAGAGTATATCTGCCGTTACATTGAGGAATACCGCAGCCGCGGGCATTTGTGGCATTTCACCCATTTCCTGAAGCCGGGAGCACAACGGATAGGTGTGACCCGCTACACGGACAAGATCGAGGTGACGGCTTTTGAAAAAGACGGACGGATCGTTGTCGTGCTTTTGAATCGAACGGAGGAAGAGATTCCGGTGTGTCTGTGGCTGGGAGAATACTGCGCAGAATGGATATCGAAGGCAAAGTCCATTATGACAGCGGAGATCGAGAGATAAGAATAAGAGATATAGGTAATTACGAAAAAACAGTGGGAACCGGAAGCGGAACCCACTGTTTTTGCGCATATGCCCCGGGCGGGTTGACAGAATGGTGGAAACCGTAGTATTTTGAAACAGACCACTGTGGATAACAGGGCAAGTGAAAAATGTAGGCAGAAGAAAAGTAAGTTACGACAGAAGAATGAGGATACAGATATATGAAAATCTATTTGGTAAGACACGGGGAGACAGACTGGAACCAGGCGGGGCGGCTGCAGGGACAGACGGATATTGACCTGGATGCTCAAGGTTTTGCGCAGGCGGCGGAAGCGGCAGAGAGATTAAAGGAAGTTCCTTTTGAAATCGCGTTTTGTTCCCCGCTGATCCGTGCAAGACATACGGCAGAGACCATTGTGGGCGAGAGGAAAATTACGCTGACCACAGACGAAAGACTCCGGGAACTCAATTTCGGACCATGGGAAGGGACCGATGTCCGTAAAATCCGGGAGGGGGCCAACAGTCCGTTTACGGATCCGGGGAGCTATCTCCCGCCCGAGGGAGCGGAAAGTTTTGCCCAGTTGTATGCCAGAAGCGGCGAGTTCGTGAAGCAGGTGTTGCTGCCGTTGGAGGGAACTTATGAAACAGTGCTGGTGGTAGCTCATGGAGCATTGAATCGCAGTATCCTGAATGCGGTGTTGGATATTCCGGTCAGCGACTTCTGGCATTTCCATATGGGCAACTGTGCTACTGCGATTCTGGAATGCCGGGAAGGAAAGCTGTCTCTGTTGGAATATCAGGACAGTGAAAGTGTAAATACGAAGAGCAAACTGCTGTAAGTTCCGGATACAGAGCTTGCAGACTGCTGAAAGGTGAGAGGTTAAGAATGCACATAGACAGAGAAGATATGCTGGAACTGACCAGAAGAATGACCGTGTCCCGCAACTGTTTTTCCAGAATTGCAGGAGCCTATATGGACGAAGAAGGGTTTATTGACGGTACTTTTAATACTCATTTTCTGAAGTTGTCCGGAAGCGAAAAAGAGAAAAATCTGAATATTGCCAAGACGGTACCTTATTCCAATACCAATGTGAATCTGAAAAACTACCGACTGGATCAGGGAGCCCGGAAACCGGGCAGCATTATGCAGTTATTGGAGGCATTACGGCAGTGCGAACTGAAAAATGATGCATTATTGTACTCCCTCTATGAATATATTGGGGAGAGATACCAGCCGGGATATCCTTATGCCGTTTATCTTTTCTTCGGCAGCTACGATGTACCCACCAAGGGAAAAGACAAAGAGAACCAGTGGGAGTCCGAGGAAGTCTATCAGTTTCTCATCGGCACGATCAGTCCGGTGACCGGAGACTACGAGGCCGGAAAACCGGAGGCGGGATTTTTGTACCCTGCCTTTGCCAACCACAGCACAGACATTGACGGTATCAACATCTATCAGGCGGAGGAAGGGGCACAGTTATTTGCAAAAATACTGGGCGTACAGGCTTGACAGAAAGGCATTTCTTCCCTATAATACGCTCTGGAACAAAATGAATAACCGGTCATAAAACCCGTGAGGGAGTGGATTTTTCAAGATATCGATCTTATTTTCGCCACACAGCAGGAATGTTGTGTGGCGTTTGTTGTTTAAGGAGAGGAAAAATGAACCAGACTTATATGAAAGAAAAGAAGATATTCCCGTTGGTCATGTCCATGGCACTTCCCATGATGCTGTCCATGGCATTTAATTCCCTCTATAACATTGTAGACAGTTATTTCGTGGCGAAGCTCAGTGAAGATGCCATGACGGCATTGTCTTTAGTCTATCCGGCACAGAACTTGTTGACGGCGGTGGCAGTGGGCTTCGGTGTGGGTGTGAATGCCATGATCTCCTTCTATCTGGGAGCACAGAATCAGGAAAAAGCGGATAAGACGGCAACCCAGGGCATGGTGCTGGGAGTATTGCACGGCGTACTGCTTATGATCTTATTCCTCTGCGGCATGAACTGGTTCTTAGGGATGTTTACGAAGAGCGATACCGTGCGGGCACTGGGCATGGAATATTCCAATGTGGTATTCCTGTTTTCCACCATTGTCACCGGAGGTATCACGTTAGAGAAAATCTTTCAGGCGGTGGGCCGGATGCGTGCCACCATGGTCAGTATGATCGCCGGATTTGTGACGAATATTGTGTTGGATCCGTTGTTGATCTTCGGTATCGGACCGTTTCCCCGGATGGAGATCGCCGGAGCGGCTTTGGCTACCGGAATCGGTCAGGTGATCACGTTATTAGTATATATCATCTATTACGTGTTGGATCCGTTGCCGGTAAAATTGCGCAGAACTTATCTGCGACCGGAAGGAGAGATCTGTGGCAAGACCTACGGCATCGGCATTCCGGCTACGTTGAATATGGCACTGCCGTCTCTGTTGATTTCCGCACTGAACGGTATTCTGGCGGCTTATTCGGGTGCGTATGTGCTGGTACTGGGCGTTTATTACAAGCTGCAGACCTTTATCTATCTGCCCTCCAATGGCATCATTCAGGGCATCCGGCCACTGATTGGTTACAATTACGGTGCCGGAGAGCGGAAGCGTGTGGAGCAGATCTACCGGTTGACGCTGGAACTGACTGCCGGGATCATGGCTATCGGCACGGCATTGTGCTGGCTGATCCCCGGAGGACTGATCGGACTGTTCACCGAGAATCCGGAGACTGTTACCATCGGTATTACAGCACTGCACATCATCAGTCTGGGCTTTATTCTGTCCGCTGTGTCGGTGACCAGCTCCGGTGCACTGGAGGCGCTGGGACAGGGCCTGGCTTCCCTGGTGATCTCCGTGATGCGGTATGTGGCGGTGATCATCCCTGCGGCATTTGTGCTGAGCCGCCTGATCGGCGTCACCGGTGTGTGGTGGGCATTTGTCTGCACTGAGAGCGTGACTGCGGTGGTGGCGTATGTGTTGTACCACAGGGTGTGGAAGAGAGCGTAAGAGGCGAGTACCGTTCACATTCGCGGCCGTTCACCCCGCGCCATTCGTACCCGTGGTCGTTCACCCCGCGCCATTCGCACCCGTGGTCGTTCACCCCGCGCCATTCGCAAAATCGCCTCTTCGAGGCTTTCCGCTGCTACGCAGCTGCCTTTTGCTCATGAGATGGCGCTCCCCTCGTCGATTTGCACAGAGCCGGCTCCTTACGCAAGCGTAAAGCCGTCTCCGCACAAATCGACGGGTGAACTGATGTATACACAATATCTTGTATCCTTTAATTGACTTCCCCTACAAAGTATTGTAGAATAGACCGTGATAGGTTTTACGGGCGAAAGCCCATGGGGACACGAAGGTAAGGGGGTACATAAGATGTTTCAGGTAATCAAACGAGATGGTTCCAAATCGGACTTTACACTGACGAAGATCAATGATGCCATTATGAAGGCTTTTACTGCGACGCAGATGAGCTACAATAATGACATTATTGATCTTCTTGCGTTACGGGTAACTGCGGATTTCCAGAAAAAGGTGGAGAATGACGAGATCCACGTGGAAGACATTCAGGACAGTGTGGAGCGTGTACTGGGACAGGCCGGCTATGAAGAGGTGGCGAAAGCGTATATTCTGTACCGCAAGCAGCGGGAGAAAATGCGTGCCATGAAGTCTACCATTCTGGACTACAAGGATGTGGTCAACAGTTATGTCAAGGTGGAAGACTGGCGTGTGAAAGAGAACTCCACGGTGACCTATTCCGTAGGTGGTCTGATCTTAAGCAACTCGGGTGCGGTGACGGCGAACTACTGGCTGTCTGAAATCTATGATGAAGAGATTGCAGAGGCACATCGGAATGCGGATATCCATATCCATGATCTGTCCATGCTGACCGGCTACTGTGCCGGATGGTCCTTAAAGCAGCTGATCAAGGAAGGACTGGGCGGCATCACCGGCAAGATTACTTCTGCTCCGGCGAGACACTTATCCGTGCTATGCAACCAGATGGTAAATTTCCTGGGGATCATGCAGAACGAATGGGCGGGAGCACAGGCATTTTCTTCCTTTGATACCTATCTTGCCCCATTTGTAAAGGTAGATAATTTAAGCTATCCCGAAGTGAAAAAATGCATCGAAGCATTTATTTACGGTGTCAACACCCCCAGCCGCTGGGGCACACAGGCTCCTTTTTCCAATATCACGCTAGACTGGACGGTGCCCGATGATCTGGCAGAGCTGCCGGCGCTGGTAGGCGGTGTGGAGATGGATTTCAAATATAAGGATTGTAAAAAGGAAATGGACATGGTCAACAAGGCGTTTATCGAGACCATGATCGAGGGCGATTCCAACGGCCGTGGTTTCCAGTATCCGATCCCGACTTATTCCATCACAAAGGATTTTGACTGGTCCGATACCGAGAACAACAGACTGTTATTCGAGATGACCGCAAAATACGGCACCCCGTATTTTTCCAACTATATCAATTCCGACATGCAGCCCAGCGATGTCCGCAGTATGTGCTGCCGATTGCGCCTGGATTTAAGAGAACTGCGTAAGAAGACCGGAGGATTCTTCGGTTCCGGCGAGAGCACCGGAAGCGTGGGCGTTGTCACCATCAATATGCCCAGAATCGCATATCTGTCTGCCAACAAGGACGAGTTTTACGCAAGACTGAACCACATGATGGACATTGCAGCCAGATCCCTGAAGATCAAGCGCGGTGTCATTACGAAGCTGCTGAACGAGGGACTGTATCCCTATACCAAGCGGTATCTGGGAACCTTTGAGAATCATTTTTCCACCATCGGTCTGATCGGTATGAATGAAGTGGGCTTAAATGCCAACTGGCTGAGAGCGGATATGAGCGATCCCAGGACCCAGGAGTTCACCAAGGAAGTACTGAACCATATGAGAGAGCGTCTGTCGGATTATCAGGAGCAGTACGGAGACCTCTACAATCTGGAGGCGACCCCTGCGGAGAGTACCACGTACCGTCTGGCAAAGCACGACAGAAAGCGCTGGCCCGGCATCAAGACGGCCGGAAAGCCCGGAGATACCCCTTATTATACGAATTCCTCCCATCTGCCGGTGGACTATACCGTGGATATTTTCGATGCACTGGATATTCAGGATGAATTGCAGACCCTGTATACTTCCGGCACAGTGTTCCATGCATTCCTGGGAGAAAAGCTTCCCGACTGGAAGGCAGCGGCTTCTCTGGTACGCACCATAGCTTCCAATTACAAGCTGCCCTATTACACCCTGTCTCCGACTTATTCCATCTGTAAGGAGCATGGTTATCTGGCGGGCGAAGTGAAGGTATGTCCTCACTGTGGGGCGAAGACCGAGGTCTACAGCCGTATCACCGGTTACTATCGTCCGGTACAGAACTGGAATGATGGTAAGCTACAGGAATACGCCAACAGAACAGAGTATGATATTGCACATTCTTCCCTGAAGCGTCCCACCAGAAGCGTGGTGACCTTGTCCAATTTTGCAGAAGAGGTGGATGTAAAAGTGGAGCAGCCGCAGAACATCAAGTATCTGTTCACCACCAAGACCTGTCCCAACTGTAAGCTGGTGAAGGAATATCTGAAAAATGTACCCTACGTGACCATCGATGCGGAGGAGAATATGGAGCTGGCAAGACGTTACGGTGTAATGCAGGCACCGACTCTGGTGGTGGTAAACGGTGACAGCCATAAAAAGTATGTAAATGCTTCAAATATCAAGAAGTACGTTGACCAACTGACATTAGTTGGGGTAGAATAGAAACAGGTCAGGAGGCATCGCCCGAAGGCGGTGCCTTTGCTGTGTAATAATATAAATTCAAAGGCAGATCTATTGCAGAACGGAGGAAATATGATCAACAAACTGATCACTCGAATCAAAGAAACCAACGCACCGATCGTGGTAGGACTGGATCCTATGATGAAATTCGTGCCGGAATATATTAAGAAAGCAGCATTCACCGAATACGGTGAGACACTGGAAGGTGCTGCAGAGGCCATCTGGCAGTACAATAAGGGGATTGTGGATGCTATTTATGATTTAGTACCCGCTGTGAAGCCTCAGGTGGCAATGTATGAGCAGTTCGGTATTCCCGGCATGGTGGCATTTAAGAAGACTGTGGATTATTGTAAGGAAAAAGGCCTGATCGTCATCGGCGATATCAAGCGCGGCGATATCGGATCCACTTCCGAAGCATACGCGGTAGGACATCTGGGCAAAGTACAGGTAGGCAGCAAGAGCTATTACGGTTTTGATGAAGATTTTGTAACCGTGAACCCTTATCTGGGATCCGACGGTGTAAATCCTTTTGTGAAGATCTGTAAGGAAGAGAAAAAAGGTATTTTCGTACTGGTGAAGACTTCCAATCCCAGCAGCGGCGAGTTCCAGGATCAGCTGGTGAACGGCAGACCTCTGTATGAGCTGGTAGGAGAAAAGGTAGCAGCCTGGGGAGCTGACTGTATGGGTGATTCCTACAGCTATGTAGGTGCTGTCGTAGGAGCAACCTATCCTGAGCAGGGAAAGGTACTGCGTAAGGTAATGCCCAAGGCATTTATTCTGGTGCCCGGTTACGGTGCACAGGGCGGTAAAGGCGCAGATCTGGTACATTTTTTCAATGAGGACGGACTGGGTGCCATTATCAACTCTTCCCGTGGCATCATTGCTGCATACCAGCAGGAGAAATACGCACAGTTTGGCGAGCAGAATTATGCAGATGCTTCCCGTGCGGCAGTACTGGATATGCGTGAAGATATCGCACAGGCGCTGGCAGCACGCTAGGCAGAAGACAGCTACTATTCAGAGGCTCATTCGCAAAATCGTCTCTTTGAGACTTTGCTTTTGGCTCTGAATAGTGATAAATGTATGGGGTGTCCACAAGCGGACAGATGGGAGAACAGAGGATGAAAGAAGAGTTATATATTACCTTCCACTCGGAGGATGATATCAGACATTTTGTAGATACCTGCAACGAATTCGACGATGCAATCGACATCCGTATTCAGAAGATGGCAATGGATGCAAAGTCACTTTTGGGAATGCTCCTGATGAAGACTGAGGAACCGCTGGAGATCGAATATGCCTGCTATGATGATGAAGACAATTACGAAGAATTCAAGCAGGCCATCCTGGAAAAATACGACGTAAAAGTCGTACAGGCTACGGAAAAGCAGGCAGCAGATAAAATTGTTTGAAAAAATTGAAAAATTCTATTGACATTTTCGCCCGCAGCAGTTACAATACATACTGTTGCAGGCGAAAACCTGTAAATGAAATGTACGTGTAGCTCAGCTGGATAGAGCGTCTGGCTACGGACCAGAAGGTCGTGGGTTCGAATCCTGTCACGTACATCTAAGGCCCCGGAGATGATGTCTCCGGGGTTTTTATTTACGCGAGCAACGAGCCAAAGTCCGTGCTTGCACGAGACCTTGGCGA
>ERZ835880.915-NODE-915-length-27293-cov-6.688046_pt1 | contig 27293 bp, 30 predicted proteins | sample MGYA00519944_ERZ835880 | MGnify/ENA primary metagenome ERZ835880 (study PRJEB31850, sample SAMEA3708787) | human gut metagenome | biome: human gut; feature: human-associated habitat; material: faeces | place: China | collected 2014 ... | reverse complement strand
AAGAACCATGATGGAATGGCAATTGCAAGACAAAAAAGAATACCAATTCCATTTTTTTTAATAAAATTCATTTTATAAATTCCTTTCTTTGGTTTTGTTGTAACTATAGAATTGTATCACTGTGCAATAATAATGTAAATAAAAATTTGATAATGCGTGGCATAAATTATATGCTTGACATAATTGTGAATAAGTCTGCCAGCCGAAAGCGGCAGAAAGGAGATTAACATGAGATATAAAATAGAGAGATATAAAAACCGTGAATGATTCAACGAGCAGTATCAAAGTATTCATCAGTTCCTGTTGGAAGCGGAAAAACTAGAATATAACGAGCATTTTCATTGGGGGTGTTTTGAATGGATGCATGCACATAGTTATCTTGATGAAGAAAAATTGACAAGTCAAGGTTTAGCAAAAGCAGTTATTTACGAAGCATGTGCTCGTGCAAAAGCACTTGGTGCCAAACGAGCTATCGTTGTGTCTGAACAAGAATTTTATTTTCGAATTGGATTCACACTTTCCTCAGAAGTGTATGATTGGACAAGAAATAATTAAACAAAATGGATGGAATATAACTAATTATGCATCTTGATAGCAGTTTTATGGTATAATATGCTGGAATAAGTAAGGTGATTTATATAAAAAATTTGTAGAAAAAGAACCGAGGATATGATAGTATTATTCTATAAAGTTGGAGATTGGTGGCTACAGATAGTATTCCAACTGAAAAAATATAATGCGCCTTTAAGAGATCAGGAGAAAAGATTATGATAAAAGTTTTATTCGTTTGCCACGGCAATATTTGCCGATCAACGATGTCTGAATATGTTATGAAATATCTAACAGACCAGGCGGGGCTTGCCAGTGAATTCTATATTGATTCGGCTGCAACTAGTCGTGAGGAGATTGGTAATGGTGTTCATCATGGCACGAGACAGAAGTTAAAAGAAGTAGGAATTCCGTGTGGCAACCACAGGGCACGGCAGATGATGAGAAGAGACTATGAAGAGTTTGATTATATTATCGGTATGGATGCGTGGAATATCCGAAATATTATGAGAATCATCGGTTCAGATCCAGAGAAAAAAGTTTCTATGCTTTTAGACTACACGGATCGTCCGGGAACAGAAATTGCTGATCCGTGGTATACGGGCAATTTTGATGCGACCTATGATGATGTACTGGAAGGTTGTACAGGATTGTTAGAGCATTTGAAGAATATCAGCTGGGAGATGACTCCACCTTTATAGGTGGTGAGAAACAAGCTGGTATCAGTGGTGGGAGTCAATCCCCCAGCTGATATAGCCTCCGGCAGGATTGCAGAGGTGCGCAGTAGAAGTATGTCATGCAATTGCATGACGCGCACCTCGCAGCAAGAATGCCGAGGCATTCTTGAATTATTCGCTGGTAGTGTAGCTAAACAGTTACGTTCCTTTCCGCATCTATTCATATGCATGGAACCGTAGCTTTTCTTGTGTACGCTGTCCGTGTTTTGCTGACGTCAAAAATTATATAATTCACGTATACGAATGGAGGCAAAACAACATGAGAAACTACACAACCCAGATGGATGCAGCTCGTAAGGGGATTCTCACCCCGGAAATCAAAACAGTAGCTGAAAAAGAACATATGGAAACTGACAAACTGATGAAGCTTGTCGCTGAAGGAAAAGTTGCGATCTGTGCGAACAAAAACCACAAAGCACTGAACCCGGAAGGTGTCGGAAGCATGCTCCGCACAAAGATCAATGTCAATCTCGGAGTTTCCCGTGACTGCAAAGATTATAATATTGAGATGCAGAAAGTAATGAGCGCAGTAGAACTCGGTGCGGAAGCGATCATGGATCTTTCCAGCCATGGAGATACACAGCCATTCCGTCGTAAACTGACTTCTGAATGTCCTGCTATGATCGGTACAGTTCCTGTATACGACAGTGTCATTCATTATCAGAGAGATCTTGCTACTCTGACTGCACAGGATTTCCTTGATGTTATCCGTATGCATGCAGAAGACGGTGTTGATTTCGTTACACTTCACTGTGGAATCACAAGAAAAACAATTGAACAGATCAAAAAGCATAAACGTAAAATGAACATCGTAAGCCGTGGAGGAAGCCTTGTATTTGCATGGATGAGTATGACAGGAGAAGAAAATCCATTCTATGAATACTATGATGAAATCCTTAATATCTGCGAAGAATATGACGTGACAATCTCACTTGGTGATGCATGCCGTCCAGGATGTCTGGCTGACGCTACAGATGTATGCCAGATTGAGGAGCTTGTACGTCTCGGTGAACTGACAAAACGTGCCTGGGATCATAATGTTCAGGTTATGGTAGAAGGACCTGGACATGTACCGCTTGATCAGGTTGCAGCTAACATGAAAGTGCAGCAAACAATCTGTATGGGCGCTCCTTTCTATGTACTTGGACCTATCGTTACAGATATCGCTCCTGGATATGACCATATCACTTCCGCAATCGGTGGAGCTGTTGCAGCAATGAACGGTGCTTCCTTCCTCTGCTATGTAACACCGGCTGAGCATCTTGCTCTTCCTAATGTTGAAGATACAAAACAGGGAATCATTGCTTCTAAGATTGCAGCTCATGCTGCTGATATTGCCAAAGGAATTCCTGGAGCAAGAGATATCGATGATAAGATGGCAGATGCCCGCCGTGTTCTTGACTGGGATGCACAGTTTGAATGTGCTCTGGATCCAGAAACTGCAAAAGCAATCCGCGACAGCAGAAAACCGGAGGATGACCACAGCGATACTTGTAGTATGTGTGGAAAATTCTGTGCAGTAAGAAGCATGAATAAAGCACTGGCCGGGGAGTATATTGATATTCTGTAAGTGTCCAGAATACGCATCGCATTTTGGGAGATTAATTCCAAACAGTTATAAATTAAGGGAAAGCGGTTAAAGTCGCTTTCCCTTTTGTATTTACGCGAGCAACGAGCCAAAGTCCGTGCTGCCACTATGCTGATCACACCTATGATCGATGCTCTTTGAAAGCCTGTTATATATCCCAAGTCGACTTGTCTTTAAGAGGATAATAAGCTTCTACTATGGCTTTTTTAACGGCAACTTTGATAATAATATAGCCTAAAACAGGGATAATAATGTAAATAGTGATTAAAATAATTAACAATATTAATTTGAAATCCATTCTAGGTTAACGCATTTCTTTTTTGAATAAAAGTATAGAAATGCCGTATGATTATTTTCTTATTTTTTCAGCTCTCTATATATCAAATTTATTGATGGCGCAAATATTGCAAGATTACAGAATATAGCCATGCGATATAAAATAGTCATTGCATTTACAGTATTCAATAAAGAAATTATGATAACTGCTAAATTAATAATAAATAATATACACATCATAACAAGTAATTTTTTCATTCTTCATACCACTCCTTCCTACACTCATTTCTTTAAATACGATCAGTATGAAATTCCCGTCCTATAATGTGTTGTAGTAGTTGCTTTACCTTTAAAATCAACTTGCGGATACCATGTTGTCACAATTTTTTCTTCGAAAGAACCCATATACCATCCACCTGGACATCCTTTTTTATAATAGTGCCTAACAATACAAGATAAATTTTTAGTATTATAAGCAGCAAAAGAGGATGCTATTGCTGTTGCAACGCAAGCTGTAAAACCTATTCCAGGAACAATAAAACCAATCACTCCCAAAATTACTGTTGATGTAAGCCCTCCAACAGTTGATTCAAAATAAATATTAGCGACCTTTTCTGTATTTCCTAAAACCGTATAAAGTGACGGATTTCCAGAATCACTTTCATAATATCTTGTAGTAAGCCGAGGTTCAACTGTGCTTTCGTTTTCTGACTGCAATTTTTCACAAGTAACTATAACTGGTTTTCCATTAAGATACACATGATTGTCCTTATCAATCTCCACAATATTATCCTTATATCCTTCTTCTTTAACTATCAATATTGTTGTATCAGTATCATCATTGCTGACTTTTAATACCATGCCTTCTAACTCGTCAAAATAATACAGAGTACCTTCTGTTGTTTCTTCAATTCGATTAGCATTAGCAAAAATAGCATCTATACTGTCAGTAGTAGTATCGAAATTATTTTCGATATTAGGCTGAGCTGATACCATTATACTACTTGCCATACACCCTAACAAGCTTTTCCTTTTCAGCTTTCAGAAGTTCAAGGTTCTCATACGAGCCACACCGCCCCCTGTTTCGGACTATCTATTTTCCGATAGCCCCTTGATATTGAACGTATTTAGAAATTTCAGCTATTGCATCATCCAAAGTTTGAGGGGTAGAACGAGTTTTTGCTTCATATCCAAATAAAGAATATTTACTTGCAGAGTATAATGTTTGATCCTCCAAAACTTTCACTGCCCCTTGCGTTGGATTTAGTGGAGAATATGGAGTACTTTCAAATGATGCTAAAAATAGCAACTCGGAATCATCTTTGTTAAAATATCCATCGGTTTCGGCTAAAAATGCTTCCGGCATCTTTTCAAAGTCACCTAATTGTTTCACCTCTAAAATATCACCAATTTCGACATTTCCCTTAATTACATCGGTTACCTCGACCTTAGAAATAGTATATGGTATAGAATCTGTACTATTTCGAGTTTGAGGATCAGTATTTATATTAAGGTTTTGTACATCTTCTGCCTCAAGAACTTTACCTACAACAATTACATCAGCAGCTTCTGTGATATTGCTAACTTCTGGATAATATGGATAGTCTGCTTCGAGAACTTTTGGGGACAATGCAAAATACCATACGATTCCTAAGGTAAGTGCTAAACAAAATAAAGTACAAGAGATTATGATTTTTTTATTATATAATTTTTTCATGAAATCACCTTCCTTAAATCCATTAATAAGCATTATTAACACCAGCAATATCATTACTTGTACGGTCATCTGTTTTACTTGCATAAACGCCCACATGGTGTTCATCAATTTCTACTTTTGCAGGAATAAAACGATAACGTTTGGAAATCGCATTTGGAAGTTGTTTCCATCCATTTTCGCCAAACTCTGCCACTAATTCGTCATCTGTCAGATAGTGATTGATTATATTTACTGGAAGATCTTTGATATCAGCTTCTTTTTTACCAACAGCCTTTGCCTTTCGAGCTGGTTTATTTTCCAAAGTATCTGGTTCCTCCGCATCTAAATCAGATACAGCTTCCGCTTCATTGAAGAAAACAATGGTTCCATCAACTTCCATGAAACAGATTTGTGAAGTGTCCGTCATCTTCTCAGAAGATCTTCCAAATCTATTTTTATTTGCAAGTGTGATTTGCTCGATCAATACTTCCATTTTTTTGTTCAGCTCCTGGATTTCGCCTGACAGTTTGTCATTCTGATCCTGAAGTTGCAGAAATAAATTTACGATGAAAGACTTATCCAATGTATTCAGTTGTTCTTCAGTGAATTTAAATGCCATTGCTTTGAACTCCTTTTCTTTCTAGCAGTATTTTAGCAGAAATCAGGAGTTTTGGCGAATCCACTTGTTTTTGTTATTCGTCATTTTGACGGTGAATAACAATCATAAATATCTCAATTTTCTGAGGTATTTATGACTGTTATCCACAACCATTGCATCAAATGTATCTTTAATAACAAGAATCGTTTCCATAAGATTCTGGTTGTGAATAACTATTTTTTAAAATAAAATATATCCTTTTTAAATGTACAAAAATAAAATATTTTTTCTACGAATTGCACAATACTACATGGTTTTAGGTGGATCCTTCAGTTCTTTGATCGGATGTTTTGCAACAATGGACAATCCTTGCATTAACATTTGAAACTGCTCTGGTGTAATTTCCATAGCTTCTTCTCTTGTACGCGGCCAGCTAAAGCCACCGATGTTCAATCTTTTATAAAGAAGCAAGAATCCATCGCCTTCCCAAACGAGCCCTTTGATTCGATCGGTGCGTTTTCCGCAGAACAAGAATAAGATATGCTTTTGGAAAGGATCCAAGTCAAACTGAAATTTAATAGTAGATGCCAAACCATCAATCCCACGCCGTAAGTCTGTATACCCTGTGGCAATAAAAATTTTTTCAAATCCAACAGCATCATTAAGCATGGAGAAGACCTCCAACCTTGTTTAGAAGTTCTTCCGTAGCTGTATTTGATATTTCAATTGAAACAGCGCCTCTTCGGATAACAACATCCGGTTTAAAAGGACTGGTAGATGAACTTGCTTGATCAGTCATTTTGATTTCAATAAAATCTGTAGTTGTTGGAGCTGAATTCTCTTTGACAGCAGGCGTTAAGGTGCTCTCTAATGTAGTAAGGTATGCTTCTTCTCGGAGAATTCGTTGCCAGTAAAAAAAGGATTTGTCCGAAATGCCATGTTCTCGACACCAGGTCGTTTTAGGCATTCCACTAGCAAGACATTCTTTGATGATACTTGTCCATTGTTCACACCGGACTTTATGAGTTATTTTATCCATGAGATTATCCTCCCTCTAAAAAACCTTAGATTTTTTAAAGTAATTATCTCATGAAAACTAGCAAAAATCGTGGTACCTACTATTCACCGTTTACCAGATTTCTACTATTCTATTTTTTAAAAAGTATTTGCTTTATGAATAAATATGCATCATTTCATTTTTTAACTTATTCCATGATTCTAATCCTGCTTCTGACGTTGTAAAGAATTCATTATTTTTCACTTTGCTATACGGAACATAAGTATTTTCTCCATTAACCGGTAAAACTATATTTGAGGTATTTTCATAACAAAATAAAGGTACAATAGGATATTGATCACATACTTTATATACAGAAACTGTCTTGTCTAATGCATTTATCTTCTCCGATATAAAAACCAGATAATCGCAGTTTAATCTAGGTGTATTAATAAATCCTAATTCCGCTGTTTTTAAGTCTTCTTCTATGATGATACTCCATCCAGTCGATATATAAAACTCATCTCCTGGCTCAATTCCATCTCCGGCATATACTTTCTGAACACATATTTTTTGACGGCTTGTTCCAAAAAGAAACTCTACATCATTAATGAATCTAACTTTTAATATGATTGGAAGTTTTGGCAGATTTTTTTTCATATCCTCACATACTTCTACGGCAAGACCTCCAGGGATTTCCGCAACTTGGAGTTTATTCATATAATTTATTTCTCTCGTTATATCCGTATAAGTCTGGCGCTTAACTATACCTAAAATACATGCAGCAATGAGGACTAATATTGTAATTACGATTAAAATACGCTTTTTCATGCTTCTCTCACCTCACTACAAACAATTTTCTCTTTATCAATTCTATAAATACAATCTGCAAGAATTCGGATATCTTCCTGATTATGACTTGCAAGAAGTATTACCGCACCACGTTTCTTTTCTTCCATGATTAGCTGACGGATTGCTTCCACACCAGCCTCATTCAATGAATTTGTTGCTTCATCTAACATTATTACATCCGGTTTTTCCATAACTGCCTGTGCGATAGCAATCCGCTGCTTCATTCCAAGAGAATATTTTTGATAGATTCTACGATCATCAGGATTAAGTCCTACTCTTTTTAATGCATATCGAATTTCATCATCACCAATTTTACGATTTATACTTGCAAGATATCTTAAATTATCCATACCTGTCATGTTTGAATATAGTCTTACATTTTCTAATAGAATCCCCAAACTTGGAAGGACTGAAAAATCACGATGTAATACTTTTCCATTCCAAGTAATTCTTCCGGATGTCACGGACATTAATCCTGACAACGCACGAAAAAGCATCGTTTTTCCAGAACCATTTGCACCAACAAAACCGTAAACTGTGCCGTTATGTAACTCTAAATTAACATTTGAAAGAATTGTTTTCTTGTGAATTATTTTACTGATATTTTCTGCTCTTAATTCCATCTTAATCTCCTTCCTCGTTTGCATTTAAAATTAAAAATTCATGCTGACTCACGAAATACATTCCGACAATTACTGAAAAAATACTGATTGCCAGCATTGTAACAAGTGTAACTTTAAAATCTAATCTAATATATGTTACTTCTAGCGAATTTTTCAATTCTTTTATGGTTCCTGTATGCCATCCAACAACTAGATGTGCTATTGGATTTACGTTGAGAAAGATTTTAGTAAGAGTTAAATTTGATTCAAATATTTGTACCAATTCTAATAAAGCAGTCATAAAAATTTGTATGCCAACAATCCATATGAATGCATTATTACTTCCATATTTAATTGATATAAGGTTAATGAGTAATGAAACAGTAAAAACCCATAAGGAATAAACAATAATGTGAAATACCAACAAGAAGAATCCAAAATGGTCTGGTTCTATCTTATAGTGTAAAAAGGTCACACTCATAGCTGCAAACATTTTAATAATCTGATACCCCAAAACTGCTACTGCTACTTCAATCACTTCTCTTATGTACCAACGTGATCGATTTGGTGTCCGTGAAAAGACGTAAACACTTGCTGTACAAAAATGACGATATAATTCTATTCCGATATATAGTTCAAACATATAATCAGGAATCATTCTTATGGTGAAGGATATTAGATCTTTAAATGCTGGAGTAAGTGGGAATGCTCCAGACGAACCACTCAATTGAAGTATTGCTTCAGATACTAATATTCTTCCATCATATGGATTAATGAAAACAATTGAAAGAATTCCTCCACTCAAAATCCCAGCTATAAGTACTGGAAAAATTTTGTTCTTTATTGTATACAATCTTTTCTTCCTCCTATAGATATCCCCAAAAAGGTCAAAGCAACAAGAATTGATATAGACAACAAAAAATATATAATATTTTTTGGCTCATCATTAAATAATGTGAAATAGTTGTACCATGACAATCGGAAAGTTATTCCTTTGTTAAACAAGATTGTCGACACAATTTCTGTTACATTCAGCAAAAGAAACACCGGAAGAAAGAGGAATACTCTATATCGAAACCGAAAGACTGACGATACGGCTACTGTAAACGCAGCGAGGAGTCCGGAAAAAAGACCTAACAGAATGGTTCCCAGCATAGCACTAATATATGGAGAACATAGAAATATCTTGCTGAACAAATAATTTTCCACACTTGCCTTATAGGATGGATCGTAGTAACTCCAATTGCTTAAATCTCCTTGTGCATTTAAAGGAAATGCTAAACAATTCAATCCAATTTCAATCATAAATGGTAAAGAAAAAACAAGAAATGTGACAATATATGCTGCTGTCATTTTACTAAAATAATATAACTTATTTCCCATACGTGCAGCCAGAATAATATGCTGTCCTGTCTGTTGTTCTTTTGCCATTGAAAAGCCAGCAGGGCATATCACTAACAAAGGATATAATTGCAAAAATCCAAACAGCAGATCAGCACCAATAATACTTCTATTCCAGCTTAAAAGAAGCAGTTTCATAGGATGATACATATTTATAACATCCATTCCCTGGAACATTAAAACATTAGAGATAAAATTAGTCAAAATCATTACCAGAAGAATGTAAAATACAATCCGAGCATTCTTCTGTCGTAGCATGAATTTAACCTGTGAAGCTGTCACTTTCAAAAACATTTTTTACGCCTCCTGAACTACTAACATTAAATACGTAAATATTTTTAAAGTCTTCTATTCTAAACCGTTTTTTACTATTTAATAACTATTTTTCCTTCCTTTAAAGATATAGGATCTGAGCTTACACCTAAAAGACAGATATAATATTCTCCGGATTTTTCTGCAGTTAATTCAAAGGTTTGATTTAATTCTTTACGAGGCTCTGATTTTCCATCTAATATTTCACCGTCACAGATATAAAAATACATGATTCCCTGGCCATTTCCACCGTTTGTTTCCGCTTCATATTCCGTTGCCTGAATCATTAAGGTTTCTCCCTCATTTAATTCCCAGCCTGATCCGTCTTCCTGCTCAAAAATGACTAAATCATTGTTGCCAAATATAATTTCCGGAGTAATATATTGTCCGGCGTCACCGGATACAGCAAATTCTGTTATACTGTTTGGACTAATGCTTACGTTTTTGTATGATTTAATACGAGCTGTTGTTTCCCAAATTCCATCTGAAGGTTCATCCGGAACCTCTATCTCTTCATCAGCTCCTATTATCTGTCCTTCTCCATGAAGTCCTTTTCCAACTAAATGCCGGTTGCTGTCATCAATTAATGCTGCACCGTAGTTGTGAGCAATAGCAAGAATAGACGACATTGCAGCAAGAGCTGCAACCAGTAAAACACTCTTGATAGCAAAATGCCTTTTTCTCACGATTTTCTGATCATGGATCATATCTGTTACATCTTTACAAGTTCTATCTGAAGAAAACATATCATCGGTTTCATCATTAAACATATCATTTTCTTCTAATATTTCATAAGCAACATCTGAAATGTTAGTAAACATATCGTTATACGAAATTTTCATACTGATTTCCTCCTTCTTCCAAAAATTTTTTCATCTTCTCTTTGCAGCGTTTGAGTTTGCTTTTTACTGTGGATGCCGGAATACCTGTAATGCGGGAAATATCGGCTATTTTCTCATTTTGAAAATAAAACAGAACTAATATTAACTGCTCATCCTTATTCAGTTTCCTCAGAGCATTCGCCAGCAGTAATCTCAATTCAACCTGGTTAAAATCATCGGAAATATCTGCTATGACCTCATCATTTATCTGGTAATCTGGTATGCATTTTTTCTTTTCATTTATAGCTGTATTTCTGGCCAATGTGCCTAAATAACCTTTTATTGTAACGCTTTTCGATGGATCAATTTTATTAGCTTTATGCCACAAGGTAAAAAAGATCTGATTAATCACACCCTGAAGATCAATTTTATGAGAGTAACTGCCTAAGATACTGTATACAATTTTTCCGACATAAGCATGATATTCCGAAATTATTATTGCTAACGCTGATTCATCTCCTTTTTGGATTCGTCTAATTAGTTCATTCTCATCATAATAATTACTCAATACGTTCCACCTCCCACCTTCTTTTCATCTCTTTACCTTATATACAAAAGTCATATGAAAAAAGTTGCAGCCATCCATTATATTTTTACAAGTTTCCCTGTATACGGCTCGAGCCTTGATGACTACTAATCCTTTTATACATAAGTAGGATTAGCAGCGGCAACTCGATTCTTTGCTATTTTTCTTTTTCTCCTGATGAATTCTTTTCGTTTCTCAAAATATTCTATGTTCCTATAGGGATTCATTCCTTGTTTTAGCTTAGGATACCGGTTGATGAATCATTCCTTGTGTTATTATACACAAAGGAGCTGAGTACATACAATTGTAGCCAGCTCCTTTGTCTTTTCACCTTTTTCTATCATCAAACAATACTTCCACTAAAGTATGATTATAATTTTGATTTTATATATCGGTCTAATAATTCATATACTTTATCTAAAAATCAACAATGCCAAAAGAAATAATAGAATATATACTACTAGTGTCTTTTTGATATGCTCCCTTCTAAGTAGACAAGAGAAATAATAAAATCTTGTTTATTTAGAAGGGATTTCTTTATGGCACGGCGGTCCTTTTAATCATATTGGGCAATTCTGTTTTTTTATAGCGTTTCCCTTTGTATATATGATGTTTTTAATATATTACTCTGCATATCGTATCCGATCAATCAAACTCAATTTTCGGAAATTTGCAGATACTCCATATGTGAGCAGTACCTGTAAAAAGGCAACCACACAAATCAAAAGCACTGCTGGGACCACTGGAAAATGATACTCACTGATCTGAAACATGTGTTTGGTTTTTGCATAAAGAAATGCACCATATCCTACAAGACTTCCAATGCCCACAGAAACTGCCAATGTTCCCAAAGTATAGATGATTCCTTCCAGTTGCAGCATACGGATCAACTGTTTTTCAGACATTCCTATCGCCTGTATCATTCCAAGCTCCCGCCTTCTTGTGTAAATACTGTTCATCATAGTGTTCACAAGATTCATGATTCCAATTCCACCCAGAATAATCAGAAATGCATAACACAAAACGCTCATCAACCGCATATTCTTTTCCCACTTCTGAAGTTGCTCTTCATAACTTCCTGTCACCAGGTATTCACTGTTGTCGGCAAGTGCCTGAAGTTCCTGATATGCACTGTTCTTTTTCTGATCATTCACTGTGATTTCCAGTGTGTAGTTCAAATTATTGGGATTCATTTTTTCCAACACTGATTGGGGCAGATAAAATGAACTTCCGCCAAGGCTTTCATAGTAATCTCCGATGGCTCCTATCTCAAAAGTCTTTTCTACCTGATCATCTCCCATATTCAAAACCATCTTCAAGAAATCTCCCACTTTCAGTTCCGGGAACCAGTATAGCATATTAGCAGACATGAGGATTTTATCTCCTTTTTCCAATTCTTCATATGTCACATGTCCTTGTATCTCTCCTTTTTCCAGCGTTTCTGCATAAGATGCATCCAGTCCAATAATATCCGCGCCCCAAATTTCACCATCCATAGATAGTTTCGGAATTTCGCCATTCATAAATGTTTTTACCTTTACCTCTTCCACACCGTCTACATCACGAACCTGATCAATAAACGCTTTCGTCAAAGGGTTATTCTGCTGAACCTGTCTCCAGTCTCTGTCCGGATTCATTTTGTCCCCACCCCATGTTTCCAATTCAATTTTATAATCAGATTCAATATCCTTTCTTGCAATTTCTTTCGGTGCCGCGCAAGATAAAATAGTTGCCACAACCATGAACAGAATACCAGTTGCTCCTAATGTAACAATCGTAATCCCAGTCCTCTTTTTATTTCTTGCCATATTTGCTTTTGTCAAACGAAAAATCGTGAGATTCTGATAGCCTTTCCGTACTTTTTTCCCACGTTTTTCTAACCCCTGATAACGCATAGCCTCAATGGGCGAAACTTTGGCAGCAATTCGCATCGGTTTTGCCAAAGAAACTGCGGAAGTAAAGAGCACCGCCATAATGGTAATCGCATAAATCCACCAGTGCAACAAAGATACCTCACCATTTTTTACAAGTTCTGCTGCTACCTGCATTAGAGGGTCTTCGCCTGCCATAAAAGTAATCATCTGTTTCATAATCCATCTGGACAGGAAACTACTGATAAGCAATCCTACAGGGAGGGCAAGCGCCGTAACCAGCATTCCTTCACGGAATACCATCTGCCGAATCTGTCTTTTGGTGGAGCCTATGGCTTTTAATTTTCCATATTCCTGTACTTTTGGTATCATAGACACATAATAAATACTGTAAATAGTCAGGATTCCTGCTAAAACAACCATAACGATTACCACGATCATTCCTTTTACAAATGACGGATCCGTATAATTTGCAACCAAATACTCTCTGTTTTCTACCACATTTCCCTCAGGTACACCAAAATCCTCTCCGATTTCTTTTCCCCTCTCTTCGATTTCATCTGTTGTCATATGCTCTGCATCTGCCAGACGGAACATCACACGATATTCTCTGTCTGCTTCCGGTATCATCTGTTTCGCATATTCCATGGAATTCATCACAAAATACATTTTCTTTTCTTTATTCAAATCAGAAGATTCCATAAAGCCACAGATGCGGAAAGTGTCTTCTTTCGCATATCCCATACCGTCTTTTTCGTAAATTTGGTATGGAATCGTGATTTCATCACCCAATTTCCCCTGAATTCCCAGTTCCTCTAAAACTCCCTTGGAAACAACAATATCTTTTTCATTTTTTGGGAAAGTTCCTTCTTCTAACTCCGCTTTGTTCAACCGAATCCCATTATTATCCATAGCGGTCATAATGATTGTGGCATCATCATCTATAATCTGTCCCAAATCCATTCTCAGACCGATTTCTTCTATATCATTATGCACCTGAAGTGCTTTGGTGTTTTTCTCGGAAACTTGGCGGAACATAATATGGTAAGTTGGATAATAAGCATCCACCGATGCAAGCTGTACGCGGATCATTCCATATCCCACCGTTAAAACAACAAATATCAGAAACGTAGTCAGTGCAATGGCGCATCCACATAAAAAGTTTCTTCCTTTGTTCTGTTTTACATTGGCAAGCGCTGTTTTTGTTACTGTTTTCATGCTCTCACCACCTTACCGTCTTCAATGACAATCATACGGTCAGCCATCTGCGCAATGGTCTCATCATGCGTGATCATAACCAGTGTCTGCCCATATTCTGAAACACAGGATTTCAACATAGAAATCACTTCTAACTCCGTCTTGGAATCCAAATTTCCTGTTGGTTCATCTGCTAAAATAATCGCCGGGCGGGATGCCAACGCTCTTGCAATAGCAACCCGCTGCTGTTGCCCACCAGAAAGAGTATTCGGTAAGGATTTCAATTTATCCTCCATTCCGATTCTACAGATAATATCCATAACATACTCTGTATCCACTTTCTTTCCATCCAATCCAATGGGTAGCACAATATTTTCCCAAACATTTAAGGATGGTACTAAATTATAACTTTGGAAAATAAACCCAATCTTTCTTCTGCGGAACACTGCAAGTTTTTCATCTTTCAGTTTAAAAATATCTCTTCCTTCTATCAAAACCTTTCCGGAATCAGGACGGTCCAATCCTCCCAGCATATGAAGAAGAGTACTTTTTCCCGATCCAGAACGTCCTACAATTGCTGTAAATTCACCTGGTTCGATTATTAAATCTGTATGGTCAATAGCTTTCACCAAATTATCGCCTTTTCCATAATATTTCACAAGATCTCTTGTTTCTAATATTGCTTTCATAAACTTTGAAGCCTCCTTTTTCTTTGCTAATGTCATTCTATCAATCCAGTCTTACAGTAGGCTTACAAAAAGCATAACAATTTTGTAAGAAATCTTTTTTTCAGAAATCTATTTCTTTGGTAATGTCACCACAAAATTATTACCGCCTTCAGGTGCTACTTTTACACAAATCGTGCCTTTCTGCTCCTCCAAAATTTTTCTGGCAAGATAAAGTCCAACCCCAGAGCCCTCCTGTTTTTTTACATACTCTTGGTTTCCTCTGTAAAAACGCTGAAATACCCGATGCGCCTCTTCTGCCGGAATACCTGTTCCCTGGTCGATAAATTCCAGCATCATGCAGGTAGCAAGCTCTGTTACCCGAATTCGGATTTCTGTATGCTCCGGCGAATACTTTACTGCGTTGTCTAAAATATTTACGAACACTTCTCCTGTCCATTTCGAGTCATGTACAATTTGCACATCCTGAAATTCATCCAGAGAAATATCTATGGATTTTTCATACGCTTTCATATACACACTGTTTACAGCCTGTACCAATGTATTTTTCAGACTGCCCATCTCTGGCTGAATCTGAATCATCCCAGATTCCAATCTGGACACATGAATCAGTGAATCCAAAAGATTTTCCAGTCTTTGAATTTCATCCCATTCCTTTTTATAAAATTCTTCCCGTTCCTCCCAGGTTAAATCGGCAGACCCCGCCAGTTCACAACTCATCTTCAATGAAGCAATCGGTGTTTTCAATTGGTGGGAAATATCTGTAATTAAAGATTTTGTATTGTTTTCTTCTCTGGAAAGTTTTTCTCTTACTTTTTCAAAATGATTCTGCAGTTCTATATATTTTTCCCGAAGTTCTTCCTGGTTATTTTCATCTTGCTGCCGGTCTCTTTTATTTCGCAAAAACAAAACCCATGAAACTCCAAGTCCTGCCACAAAAACCATCGCCATTCCTATTCCATATGCAGCAAAAGTTTTCACGCTTCTCCCATCAAAAGGAGTATACCCGTAACGCTCCTCCAGCTCTTTCCCCGCTTCCTCTTCCTGACGATTTCTTTGCTTTCCTCTGTCAAATAACTCTATATACTCCGTCTCCTGTTCCGGATGGGACAGCACTAACGCCCCTAATTTCCCCTGCTCTTCCTTGTATAAACTATTTCCTGCCAGAAACAGCAACAATATCTCTGTCACAAACAGAAAAAGCAGCCCTGCTGCCAGAGCTACTCCTGTACGCTTTCTTCGGTCCATATATATCCCATCCCCCTTACATTTTGTATATAATCATTCCCGATTTTTCCTTTCAATCGGCTGATATTTACAGGAACTGTATTATCGTCTACAAACTGCCCGTCAACATCCCAGACATACTCTAAAATCTGTTCTTTTGATAAAATCTGCCTTGCGTTTTCCATAAAGTAAATCATTATCTGAAGTTCCTTTTTACTTAATGTCAAAGGAGTCACTCCATCAGCATTTCGTTTTAACGCTCTCATTTCTCCATAATTTACTTCGATATTTCCCGATAAGATTCTGTTGTGTCCGCAGACTCCTTCCATTCTTCTCATAAATGCCTGAACTTTTGAAACCAGTACCATCAGGCTGAATGGCTTTGTAATATAATCATCCGCCCCTGCATCATAGCCGTTTACCATATCAATTTCCGAATCCATTGCCGTGAGAAACAGTACAAAGACTTTGCTCTTATTTCGAATCTTCCTGCAAAACTCCAGTCCGTTTCCGTCCGGCAGAGTAATATCACTGATTACCAGATCTATTCTATTTTCATCAAACAATTTTTCTGCCTCTGAAATCTGAAAAGCGGAAAAAACCTGATACCCTTCTTTCTGCAGTTTTAGCGCGATTCCACGGTTCAGATTCTCATCATCTTCCAATAACAAAATTGTCCTCATTTCATCTACCTTCCTAATCTCCTAACATGATAAACAATCACATTTTACCACACTCCTCCAAAACTGCATAGTATCCACCTGCTCTCCAGAAAAGAAAAAGGACCTCATTCTTGAGGGGATTAGGAGTTTTCTTTTAGTTATTTTTCATTCATAATAGTCTTATGAATAAATTACAAAAAATTCTTAGAACATTACGAGGAAATGCTTTATATCCTACACCCTCGTCAATGAAGTAGCCGAAGGTACGACAAGAAGGTGTTTGATGATTCATGAGATACATGAAGCGGAGATTGACTCTACACTGCTCCTCCAGCTCACGTAATGATATATAGCCATTCGCCATAAATCCGAACAAAACTGTTTTCAGCATGCTGACCGGGTCATATCTTAGTCTTCCTGTATAATGTTGCGGAATATTTTTCAGATATTTCTCCAGTTCGATTTCTCCCATAAATCTGTCAAATGTCAGCACTGGATCACAGATGTCCAGATAATCTTGAATTAGCATTGGCAAAACTTCCTGTTTTGGGTTAGAATAGATTATGTTATTAATTTCCATCACAAGTTAATTATAACAGAAAGAAGAACCTTGAGATTTATAATAAACCCTTGGTTCTTCTTTTTTCGGGATTATGCTTTTTTCACAGTCCCTGCTAATGTAAATTATTTCCACTTTTTAGAATACCAGCGATAATCATATCCGATTCCCCGGACATCTATTACCTGTTCGTTAATCATGATTTTATATTCACTGATCCATTTTACAGGAATTTCCTCGCCATTATACGTTCCCTCTATTTTTTGCCAGTAAATTTTATGACTGTTCCAATCCGATATGAGCTCACTTTTATCAGGAAGTGCTACTACTTTAATTGCATCACAATGAATATAGTAATTATTTTCATCCCTATTTGGATACCATACTGATACAATCACTTCATATTCTCCATTTGAAGATTTTATAGACTCTACAGGCTTCATTTCCCCTATATTATCCAAGTCAATATACCAGAAATTATGATATATGATTGACATTACTATCCAAAAAGACACAATTATCAATATAAAATTTTTTTTACTTTTTAAGTTGTGCTGCATGTCCATGAATTCCCGTACTTGATAGCATTTACATTTTTCGCCGATATCGATATTCCTATATAGTCTTGCGCATATCCTTTATTATTAGGAGCATATTTGAGATCTTTTATTTGCGCTCTTACTTCTTTAGTATAGTTCTTTTCAAACCACTTTCGGTTATTATTTTCTGTATATTTCTTATCACTCAACGTTGTATATATTTTATCAACATCTTTCAAATACGGAACATCACTCATTGTTGCATTTCTTAGATATTCTAGTCACAGTGTTGCCTATTGATATTAGATGCTCATTATAATATTTTTTTAAGCTAGTTTTGGCACGGACAGAGATTGGACAGATTTCTCCATTTTCCATATAACTTGTTAGTTTTTGAAAATTAACTTCTTTGATATTATCTGTATTTACAATATAAGAACGGTGACACCTATAAAAACGATAATCTAATTGTACTTCAACACTTTTTAAGTGTCCGGTAAATTCAACTACTCGCTTTTTGGCATGCAGTATTATTTTATGGTTGTTTTCTGAAGTTTCAAAAAATAACACTTCATCATAGTCTACAGCAATCAATCTGTCATTTTGAGTAATAAGAATACTTTTTTGTTGTTTTTTATTAGCAGTCAAAATTTTTTTGTTGATATCCATTAAGCATTCATGTATTCTTTTTCTAATATTTTCTGAGGAATCTTTGATTATAAAATCCAGTGCTTCTACTTTATATTGAAATGTTAAAATGCTCATTTCGGAATGGCTTGTGATAAATATAATAAAACATCTAGGTTGAATTTTTCTTAGTTCTTGTGCCAAAATCAATCCAGTCATTTCTGATTGCAAACAAATGTCAAGAAAAAATACCCCTGTGTTTTCTGATTTTTTTGCTTGTTCTAAAATTTTTCCAGAAGTTGTTGATGCACAAGCGAGTTGCATATCTAGTTGTTCAATCAAAATTGTATTTGACACATATTTAGAAATAACTCTAATTGTATTTTGTTATCTTCACAAACATAAACATCTAACATATATAACCTTTTTCAACTGTTTATTTAATTATTGTACATGATTATTAAGAAAAACACAAGAATGAAAGTTGCGAATGTAATAATTGAATGATCTGAGTATATTATAATATCAAACTACTTTCCTGTAAACAGTGAATTTTCTGATTTTTTGCCTGTGCTTTGGATGCTCAGACACAGCTTGCAAATTTCAGAGGTTTCTTGTCTATTTACTTTACATTTATAAATAATATGTTACAATGAAAACAAACTTGTAAACATTCAATACAGTATAATTATCTCTCGGAATCTTGAGTAATCATGCCAGCAAAACTCTGGCATTGAACTTTGACAAGTAAATATTATTCTTGAACGAAAAAATAAACGCAAGAAATAAACATAACTGTCGCTATGTTTCAAAAAATGAGATATAATAATCTACAGGATTATGCTATATTCAAAATCATTTTTTCAGGGTTGATTCAGGTGGCAAACCCCATGCATCTAGATGCTGTAACAGCAGGATGTGATAGAGGCGGCAGTACCACATCTTAGTTGAGCTGTGTCTACCGTCTTCTAATTTAAAAATCTAATTTCTCGCGTTTGTTAGAACGCTCAGCAGAAGTTCTTGCATTGTATTCCAGTTTCCATTCCTTACTACTTCTTGGTGGATTATTAAACAATCTTGGATTATCTTTCAGAACTAGATGGACTGTACGTCCGTATTTAGCATTTAAACAAGGGGTTTCGCATGTACAGGAGATACCGCCACCGGCGTAACTGATCTTAGGACATTTGAATTTCATTCTGCCTTTAGCAACTTCAATACTATCTCGACGCATACGATATCCAGAAAGACAAATAGGAACACCATCTTTATCAATAGTAAAGTCGTTTTTATAAATGGGAGGTCTTCTACCTTTTCCATTAAGGTCGATAAATGGTGTTATATTCTCGCGTTTGAAGTATTGATAATAAGACATGGCATCATGTGCAGAATCCAAAAGTACTTTTGAAACAGTATAATCAGGAAGAAAAGATTTCATCTTGAAAAAAGCGTGCAGGAATCCATGTGAATCATGTTTTGAAGCACAGCAAAAATGAGGAAATACCGATAAGTAACTTTGTGAATCAACAAGCATGTACAGATACGCTTTTTCCTTTCCCTGTGGGAAGTTACAACAGGCATTCCATTACCGGCTAAAGCCAAAGCATCCGAATGGATAAGTCCTGTGGATACAGAAATATCACGGAACGCTTTCTGATAGATTGCAAATAGAGAAGGATAAGGCTGTTCGTCTAGTTTAAAGTCAGTATTTTCTAAAACAGGAAGAAGATCGTCAACCGTAACTTTTTTCACAGTATCAGCTTTTGTGCCTTTTGTTTTAGGCATTTTAACCCGGGTTTTAAGTTATGCAGCCTATTCTGTTATCGAGGTAACTTTAAAGTCAACGGAAAGCAGAAAAGAACATTGCATACAGGAAGGCGTTCTTGGTGCTAATCCGAATTTAGAATATTTATTAGCCATAAAAGTATCGGTAAAAGATAACTCGAGATTCTAGAAACGCTCGATAATATCCCATATAGAGCGGGCAAAAGCATCAGGATCAGGATGATATTTACGAAGATTAGTAACAACAAAATGTTGATAGTCAGCATGGCTGCCACAGTTAACAGGTAATATAAAAAATCACCTCCAATCGAAAAATATCTGCCGCCGTAAGCGACGGTTCTTATTGATCAATAGGCGCCACATTTTTCGATGAAGTTGTCAAGTGCTTTTAGCAAAAAAATGGGGAATTTTAATAAAAAAGAAACCTGAAAGCCTTGTATTTGCTGGCTTAGAGATTTCGAGAGATTATTATATATTACTGGAGGTATCTTATGGATATACAAATGATATTACTTATTATTTTATTGTTTATTTTTATAATAATTCCAATATTAATTTTTGCTATCAAAACCGGCGTGAAAAAAGGCATTTTAGAAGCTTATAGCATTCTAAAAGATAAATAATGATACATCATTTAATTAGCATTTATTTGCAAAATTTTTCAACAAATAAATTTTAGATTACTATATTGGTGTAAGAAAATTCCCCCAAATACCATTATACAAAAATATTTTAATATGTAGTTGACAAGAGAGTTCAGTGGGCAAACGAAACATCTCATTATGAGTATTCTCCATACTGAACCACTGTAAACACCTAGGACGAGGCTGGTTGCCCCGTCTCATTTTGTAAATTTTTTCAAAGGAATGGTGTATATTTTGAAAAATTTTTTGAAGATTTTTATTTTTCTTGAAATTATACTTTTAGCATATATTTTTAATACTTCAATCTACAACATTTACGAAAAGAACAATATTGCTACTGAGAAGTTAGAAGGGTATGTTTTAGAAGAAACATCGCCAGAAATTCTCGACAAATTCTATACAATATTTACAGAAAAATATTCTCAAAATAAATTAGAACTCATTAACAATACGCTCACTTCAACAGATAAATCTGTTTATGATTTATATTGCTATCCATTAAATGAGTTTACACAAAAACAGCCTATATCTTCCTCTATTTTGTTTCAATATCATGAATTGCAAAAGGAAGATTTTTTAGATAGTGTTGGTGTATTCTATACAGATTTACCAGTTAACGCAATCAAAGAGATCGCTTCTCAACTGTCTGTCACAATAAATACCTTTGAAAACGACGCTATTCCGTATAGTATGGTATTAGAATTGAATCTTCTGAATTTTGTAATCTTGTTTATTGTACTTCAAATCATATATTGTATTTACACATCTTATAGTTTGAAAAAAATAGGTATTAAAAAAAGCATGGGCTTTTCTACTATACATATTTTAAAGGAACAAATTACAAGTATAATAAAATATTTTTCTGTAACATGTTTCGTATTACTGGTCTTGTTAAATTTATATTACGCATTAACAAACAGATATGATTTTTCTTATTTAGTAACAATTGTACTGTTCTTTATGGGTGTTTTAACTATAAATGTACTTTGTGTTTTAATTACAAGTATTTTAATTAAGTTTGTTTCTTTAGAGGCAATGATCAAAAATAAGACTTTAAATAGCGGCACAAATATTGTAGTTCAGACTATAAAAATAATTTTTTCGGTAATAATTGCTATTACTATAATTTCATTACTTAAGCAGGGAAACTCATTTAGACAAAGCCAACAAGCTGTTTTAGATTATAAGTATCTGGACGGATATTATACCGCTAATGGTTTTAACTCATTGGAGTATGATTATGCGTTAGCAAACACAGACATATTAGAAAACTATTCAAAACAAACATTAGAGATGTATAATCATAACCATTCACTACTATGTGATTTTAGGATAAACGATGGTTTGCAGATATCACGCCCCTATTATGAGCAACAGCTTGTTATTGCAAATAGAAATTATCTGAGTGAATTTTCCAATATCCAGTTCAGTGGAAAACCATTGAGAGAAGATATATTCAGTGAACCAACAGTATTAGTTCCACATAAATATAAGAATGATGAAAATTCTATTAGCGAATATATTAAACAAGAATATTTCCGATTAATGAATTACAATCAATTTTATGGAATACCGGGAGAAGAAAAAACTATTGATAATTTTAATGTCGTTTATATAGACGATGATTCTACAATAAAAGTTAATGCAGAGAATGGTTTTTCGGATATGGTTAATCCTATTATCATTGTTGATACGGGCAATTTTGCAGGACTTTACTATTTGGACTCTTTAAATACAAGATGTCTATTTTTTCAAATGGAGTCAAGAGAAGATTTTTCTTCTTTATTATCAGAATATGATTTAGAGCAATTAGTTACAGCCGGAACATTACTCACACCTTATTTATTGCAACTTGAAAATGTGACATTCGTTCTTAAAACACTCACTACGTTTACGATTGTCTTTATAGTGTCTTTACTGTTTGTTTTGTATATTTCAAATTATGTGGATATTTTTGTAAATCGAAAGAGATATGCGGCAAAAGAGATTTTAGGATTCTCGCATTTTAGAATACTGAAAAATCGGTATATTTTTTTAGGAATTGAACTCATTATATCAGGCGTATTAACTGTTATAAACTATTATTTTGCTTGCCTTTTTGCGATTATACTTATTGACTACATATTCTGCGAATTGCTTTATAAAGTTTATATCTCAAATGCTTTATATGAGATTGAAAAGGGGGCATAAATATGTCATTGATTACATTAAAGAATGTCAAAAAAGAATATGGAAAAAATCAGGTTCTATTTGAAAATTTATCTTTAGAAATAGAAAAGGGCGAATTTGTGGGACTTGTAGGGAAAAGTGGGGCAGGTAAAACGACACTTTTAAATATAATAGGATTGATTACTGATATATCTGAGGGAACAATCACTATTGACAGTCATCAAAATTTGTCCATGAACGGTAAAAATGCTATGATTTTGAGAAGATATACAATAGGCTATCTGTTCCAAAATTATGGGCTAATAGAAGATGAAAGCGTGTTATGGAATTTAAAATTAGCTCTTGAATATAAAAAAATAAAAAGAGAAGAAAAACTAAAACTAATCAATAAGTATTTAAAACAGTTTGAGCTAAGTGATATGCTTAACAAAAAAGTATATCAGCTAAGCGGTGGAGAACAACAGCGAATTGCAATTATTAAATTGATTTTACAAGGAAGTCAGATCATATTAGCTGATGAACCAACTTCTGGACTTGATAAAGAAAATGAATTGATAGTGATGAAACTTCTAAAAGAATTAAATGAAAAAGGCATTACTATAATCATGGTCACTCATAACATGAATTTGTGCGATTGTTTTTCCAGAGTTATAAATGTAGAAAACTTTAGATAGTTTGCTAAAATTATTCTCCCTTTTGATGTAAGTATGTAATACGGATGATTACCTACTTACTGTGAATGCGTTTTCCATCGGTGAAATGGTCTGTTATGCACATTTCGTCTCGGTGCAAAATTATTCGTTATTATCGGTGTCCTCACCATCTTCTTCCTCTATCAACGCAGGAGCATCTTCTATGATGGAAGTAAGGAGGTTATGAAAATCAGAGGCTTTCAGGCTGGTAACAACCGGGACACCTGTCTCTTCTTCTAGAGCCTTTCTTGCAATCCTAGCTACTTCGCCGCCTCTGCGAGCAACCCTACGGCTTTCTTCAACCCTCGCAGGATGAACAGCGGCAGAAATATCTTTCGTGGAAGTTTCCGCAAGCATATTTAAGACAAGCTCTGTGGTACTCATGTTGTCACGGAGATTTTCTTTTTTCAAACCTTTCAGGGATTTATATTGACGGGTAGACATACCGGCCTAGGCTTTGGTGATCTCATCCGTTAGGATGGCAAACTCTTTTCCCTCCTGCTCAAATAATATCTTTTGTAAATTATATCATGTATGCTTTTGTGTTTCAATGAACGCTTACCACCGTTTCTAGTTCCAAATTCTCCCCTGAATAACGCTTCCCCCAATATAATGTCAAAAAAATCTCCCCTCACACCGAATGAAATCTAATTGATTCCATCAGATATGAGGGGAGATTCTATTTTTCTAATTCACTTGTCAGTGTACTTCCAAAGAAGCTTCTATGTATAATCTACTAACAACTATAATTAAGCGTTCTTCTTGGCAATTGCTGCCTGTATAACAGAATATGATGGCAACGTTTCTTCTCGTCTAAAATTAATTTTCTTCATCCTTTTTTATTTCCTCTATAATCTTCTTTAAAATTTTTATTGATCCTTTTCTATGTAGATAAATGGTTTCACGAACAAGCTGCATTTCTTTTGCAATATCAGAATCACTCATTTCCATAAAATAGGAAAGTAAAATAACATTTCTTTTTCTGTCTGAAAGTTCTTTCAGGGCCTCTGCAAGCAATGTATCTTTTACCGCAATGTCATACCCAAGCACTTGAAAATGATCATATTCCACATCGTATTCATCTAAGACATGCACTTTATACAACTCTTTTTCCGGAATTTCATCAAATGTGATTTCATGTTGTTTAAGATATTCCTGTTCTCTGATATAATCTACTTTTTCATCATGTAATATTTTTTGACAGAATCTATCAAATTGATGGCGAATAGTTGTTTCATTCTTCTTAGAAGAAGGTTTTCCCATAAGAGTTCACCTCCCTCCATTTAGAATTTTTCGGTCTCGTCTTACCCCCCTTCACCATATCTCCCGTATAGAACAGGGCAAATGTTAAGTGAAATGCAAAATTTTTTTATTTTTTCAAAAAATATTTGTCTGTTGGATTTATGGATTCCTCCATGATTGTTCCTCCGATTTGTCGTTTTTTATTGATTTGATTTGTGACAAATCGGAAATCATGGATATCTAGCATAATTCCGGCATCTGCGCGTTAAAAAGATAGCTTTTTTCAAATCTGCAACCTGTTTTTAGGCATAATAAAAAAAGCATCCAACATTTGATGAACACCGATAAGGAAGTATCAAAAACAAACAAACTTAACGGCTGACAAACAGGTGCAATAAAAACAGAGAGTTGATCGCTAATGTTAATCAATTCTCTGTTTTATTAATAAGAAAAACATGCTATAATCCAGAAGGAATGATACTAATAGAAAAATGGAAATTTAAAATTTCACGAGGTAATAAGATGGCTACATATTACGAATTTAAAAAAATTATTGGTAAAATTTTCGGTTGTGGAAATATTGAGGAAAATGAAGATGATATTGATGTAGTTATTCAGAACAGACATTATCCCAGAGAAGAAGCAAATATACCTGATTTTACAATTAGTAATGCGGAATTACAAGAATTGTATAATAATGTAGTATCTACTTCATCTGAAAATTTAGAATTTTTTTCTGAAAATAGTTATGAAATAGCTATAGATTTAGATTATCCGTCACTGAGAAGAGACCATTATCCTGTTATAGCTGATGATACAATAAATAGAATCAAATACACATTTAGTTTTCCTACAATGGAATATTGTGCATTTTTACTTATCAATATTGTTGACATACGTAACAGACAAAGTAATCATCGTGGATTGTTTCCGATGCGATTATTACGCCCATTTGATACTTTACGTCGTTATGGCAATGATGAAGAACCGTTATCTTTGCAAAGCCTTTTACCACGTATGATAGGTGAACTTTCTCTTAAAATTGAATCTGTTGAACGTAAGTCATTAGAAACTTTTAGGAAATATAAAACATCATTTGCTTTTCAATTTATGTATCGTTCGGGTTTTTCACTTATAGAATTTTCAGATATTGAAGAAATGTTCCATTTGAATCGAACAACAAGAGAACGAATTAATTTTGAACAATTAGATTCTCCGCCATTGCGAGAATATACAGTGGATGTTGTTGACTATTATAAATTGGCTCTTTCATCCAATGACCCTTATATTAAATTTATTTCTTTTTATCATGTAATGGAGTATTTTTATGATGAAGTATTTAAAAAGAAAATGATAACTGATTTAAGAGATAAAATAACAAATCCCGGATTTTCCTATAGAGATGACGATAAACTTTACGAAATGGCTCTTTTTGTAAAAAATCGTTTGCGTATGAATGATGAATCGGGACAAGGAAACGAACTTGAATCACTTAAATTCGTATTAAATGAGTATGTTACAATAGATGAATTGAAAAATCGTATATCTTCAATGGATTCTACTGCTATTACATATTATCAAACTAATAAGGTAATATTTTGTAATGCACCTACTATTCCATGGACAGATTTGCAGGGTGTATATACGCAAATAGCGCGACGTATTTACTTCACGAGAAATTCTTTAGTACATAGTAAAAGTGGAAAAAATCAAGAACGTTATAAACCATACAAAGATGAAAAACAATTACAAAAAGAAATTCCACTTGTAAAAGCAGTTGCAGAACTTATTATTATTAACTCAAGTCTAATAATTTAATTGATTTACGTTACGCAGTAGAACGCTATTTCGGAGACGAGAATATAAAATCTTTACCAACGCTCTTAACACACCCACAAAGTCACATAAATCAAGGCAAAATCACCCCCTACTGCGTAACATTCCATACTGGATTGAGAGCGTAAGCGGTCTATCCGATTGCGCTCTCTTGACTACCCAACAGCAAGGACGAAAACAGCAGTCAAGGGCGCGAAGCGCAAAGTTTACCCTTGATGGCTGTTTTCTTGCCATAATAAAAAGCCTCCTATGATTTATATTTTACCATAGAAGACCTTGCTGTTATTAGCTATTTACAGAAAAAGTTTCTACTCCTTTATTAAAGTACGCAAAAAATTGGAAAGAATCAACAGTTCAAGAGATTCTTTCCGATTTTTTTACATATGATAGAGCGAGGGCATCACTCTATCATCTAATCCGATAATTTTGCGACACCCTCTTTTGCATTTACGCGATCAAACGAGCCAAAGTCCGTGCTTGCACTATGCTGATCACCCCTATGATCGACGCTCTCTGAAAGCCTGTTATATATCCCAAGTCGA